>JAAUYB010119576.1_pt1 | contig 92399 bp, 63 predicted proteins | sample 7278071 | NCBI WGS metagenome assembly JAAUYB01 (sample SAMN14350121, study PRJNA611818) | marine sediment metagenome | isolation source: surface marine sediment (1.8m) | place: French Polynesia: Moorea | collected 2018-08
AGATGTAGGCGGCGATTACTACGAGGTGGTCCAGGCGGGCACGGGCGAGATCGGCATCTTCATCGCGGACGTATCGGGCAAGGGAACCTCGGCGGCATTCTACATGGCGGAATTAAAGGGTGTCTTGATTGCCTTACGCCACCTGTGGGACGAACCGCACGGCCTGATGTTGAACCTGAACGAAATCTTGAGACCGGCGTTGAAATCCAACGTTTTCATCTCGGCGGCCTACCTGCTGCTGAACCCGCATACGCGCAAAGGCACCCTGGCCAGAGCGGGCCACTGCCCGGCCTATCACATTCGCACCGACGGTACGGTAACGGAACTGATGCCGCCGGGTATCGCCATCGGTATCGCGGAGAACGCCATCTTCGGCAAGATCCTGGAGACGGAAACCGTCAATATGGCCGACGACGACAAGGTGGTTCTCTACACGGACGGCCTGGACGAGATGACCTTCCACAACGAGATGTACGGCCAGGAGCGTTTGAAAAAGGTGCTGAACCAAAGGGCGGAACTGAGCGTGGAAAAGATGCGCGATGCCATCCTGGACGACGTACTCACCTTCCTGGCCTCCGACGAGCAGGACGACGACCTGACCCTCGTCGTCGCCGGCATGCCCAGCGAAGTCACCAGAAAAGAATTGGTCGCCAGCCGGGAAAAAGGGCGCAAGTAGACCGTTGCGTCATGGAGCCCAAGACGCTGCACTCTTTCGCATCAGGCTTCCGGGGCTTTTTCTATCGGTCTTGCGAAGGGGAAGAAGAAGACCGCGCAGAGGGTCAGGCCCAGGTAGTTGATGCCGTGGCTGTAGGCTGCCGCTGCCGCTGCCGTGGTTTGTTCCACGCCCAGGAACGACACCAGGGCCGTCGTCATGAAGAAGTGCACGCTGCCCATGCCGCCCGGGCTGGGGATGAGTACGCCCAGCGACGAGACCGTGAACACCAACAGCAATTGGCCCGCATCCAGTTGAATGCCGAAGGGCCTCACGGACAGATAATAATAGACCATGGTCAGGCCCCAGATAAAAATCGTGTTGAAAATCAGTATCTTCAGGAACGGGATCGGTTTGGAAACCGTGGCCAGGCCGTTGCTGAGATCCGTGATCAGGTGGTCGATCCGGTTCCATAATCCCGGCAGTTTGGGCAGACCGAACTTGATCAGGATATGTTTCAGGAAGAGCGGGCGCAAAGCCAGGATGGTCAAACCCACGAGACCGATGCCGATCGCGATCAGGAAGAGCGGAAAGGCCCGGCCGATTTCGGGAAAAGCTTCCATCACCGGACCGCGGTAGATGTAAAGCGTCAAGCTCATGAGGAATGCAAACGGCATCATGTCGTAAACCAGGCGATCCGCCACCACGGTGGTGGTAATGCCGCCCAGATCGCGGCCGGTATCCTTTTTGAAAAACCCGATGCGAAAAAGTTCGCCGATCCTGGAAGCCACGTTGTTGATGCCGTAGCCGATGGCCAGGGCGCGCTCGGCAGCCCATAATTCGCCTTTGGTATGGGGTTGAGGCAGCAACATCCACCAACGGGCGCCGCGAAACAACATCATGGCGATGGTCATCAGGAAGAGGATAAGAGTATCGACCCAACTCACCCGCAAGATCTGGTCCGTCATCGCGGAAAAATCGGTTTGCCGAAACGTAAAATAGAGAAACAGGCCCGCCAACACAAGCCCTATGATGATGGAGACCACCTGCGACCGTGTCTTACTCATGGTTGCTCATTGTAGTCTATTTCCGCACGGTGGAACAAGGAGTTTTCCAACGCTGATTAATCCAGGTAAACCCCAATAAATTCAGCTAGAAAACCGGTATCGACGAGAATGTGGCGTTCTGGATCGCCCCGAGTCCTTCAATTGAGTGGTTTCGGCGATATTTTTCTTTGCGCTGTCCAAGACTTCACTTGAACGGTCTGTGCCGAAACCGTACAATGGGTCAACTCAAATCAGGGGAGGAAATTCGCCCATGGTTGCCCTGATCGAAAAATACAAAGCTTTTCTGCCCGTTACCGACGAAACGCCCGTCATCTCGCTTCAAGAAGGCAATACCCCGCTCATTCCCGCACCGCGCCTGTCCCAACGGATCGGCGCCCAGGTCTACCTGAAATTCGAGGGCGCCAACCCCACCGGCTCCTTCAAGGATCGCGGTATGACCATGGCGGTCTCCAAGGCTGCCGAGGAAGGCGCGAAAGCCGTAATTTGCGCCTCCACCGGCAATACCTCCGCCGCCGCCGCCGCTTATGCCGCACGCGCCGGGATGAAGTGCATCGTCTTGATTCCCGACGGCAAGGTGGCCCTGGGCAAATTGGCGCAAGTCCAACTGACCGGCGCCGACGTGGTCCAGATCGACGGGAACTTCGACGACTGTCTGCGTATGGTTCGCTACCTGTCCGACAACTACCCGGTAGCCCTGGTCAACTCGGTCAACCCGTTCCGCATCGAGGGCCAGAAAACCGGCGCTTTCGAAATCGTGGATGAACTGGGCGACAGCCCCACCTACCAGGCCATGCCCGTGGGCAATGCCGGCAACATCACCGCCTACTGGGCCGGCTACAAGGCCTACAAGGAAGCCGGAAAAGCAAGTCGCCTGCCGACCATGCTGGGTTTCCAGGCCGCCGGCGCCGCGCCCATCGTCCACGGCGCCATGGTGGAGAAACCGGAAACCGTGGCCACCGCCATTCGCATCGGCAATCCCGCCTCCTGGCAGAAAGCCCTGACCGCTCGTGACGAATCCGGCGGCGTCATTCAAGCCGTCACCGACGAGCAGATCCTAGAAGCCTACGGCCTGCTCTCTTCCGAGGAGGGCGTTTTCTGCGAGCCCGCCTCAGCCTCAGGCGTGGCCGGCGCTTTGATGCTGGCTGAACAGCACTTTTTCAAACCCGACGATTCGGTGGTCTGCATCCTTACCGGGCACGGCCTGAAGGACCCGGGTACGGCCATGAGCCGCTCCGGCAAAGAGGTTGAGGTACTGCCCGTAGACGGTGAAAACCTGGCGGCTCACCTGGGATTGAAATGAGCAAGGTCTATGCCTTGGCGGTGCCCGCGTCCAGCGCCAACCTGGGGCCCGGTTACGACGTGTTGGGCCTGGCTTTGGCCATGGACCTGACCGTGCGCGCGGAACCGGCACCCTCCTGGTCGGTCAACCTGGACGGTCACGGCACCGATGAACTGCCCGCCGACGAAAGCCACCTGACCGTGGTTTCCTACAAGGGCAGTTGCCGGAAACACGGTTGGGACCCCACCCCGCTCAGCCTGCACATCCAAAACGCCATCCCCACCTGCGGCGGATTGGGCGGGAGTTCGGCTGCCGTGGTCGCCGGCCTGGCCCTGGCCCAATTGGTCCACACCGGCCGGGTGGATCGCGAGCGGATCTTCCAGGAAGGCTCGGCGATCGAGGGCCACCCGGACAATGTCGCCCCCGCGGTCTTCGGCGGTCTTCAATCCTGCGGCAAGACCGAGGACGGCTATTTCAGCCGAACCGAACCCCTGGCCGATTGTCTCGCGCTGCTGGTGGTCACCCCGGATGAACGCGCCGATACCGAAACCATGCGCCTCGCCATGCCCGATCCCGTGCCGCAAGAGGTGCTGGACCATACGCGTGTCTTATTGGCCGAGGTCATGGACGGACTGGCTTCCGGCAACCTGAAGAACCTGCGAAAGTGTTCGGAGGACAGGCGACATCAGCCCTACCGCTTTCAGAAACAACCCGTCCCCAAGAAGATTTTCGAGATCATGCGGAACCTGGACGGCATCCACGGCGCATTCCTCAGCGGCTCCGGTTCTGCCGTGGCCGGCTGGATCCTGCGCAACCAACATCCCGACGAGTCCCTGCACCAGGCCTTGATCGATGCGAATATCCACGCGCCCGTGCGACGCGTACCCATCGACCACCGGGGCCTGCACCTCATCTAACGGGAGGGCGGCATGACGGAGACCATCGGCATCATGGGATTGGGTCGCCTGGGCAGTTCGCTGGCGTTCAGCTTGGAACGCCTGGGTCATCGGGTGCTTTGCCGAACCAGAAGCGCCGAAGAACCGCTTGAAACCTGGGCCGCGCCCTGCACGGTGCTCTGTCTATGTATCCGCGACGACCAGATTCAAGGGGCCGTCCAAACCCTCACCGGGCTCGACCTCAGCGGAAAGACGGTGCTCACCCATTCCGGCACCGCGGCCCTGACGCACTTGGACCCGTTGACGCAACGGGGCGCGGTCATCGGTAAGTTCCACCCGCTGCAAGCCTTCACGCGCAAAGAAGCCGAACCCATCCCGCCGGGAACCCCGTGGGCGTTCGAGGGTGAAATTCGCACGCTGATTACGCCTTGGGTAAACGCCTGGAAGGGCAGCCTGCACGAACTGAGCGGCGAAGACTGGGCGCGATATCACCTGGCCGCGGTGACGGCCGCCAATTTCCTCCCCTTATTCATTCGCGCCGGCGCCCGGGTCCTGGAACCCCTTGCCGAGAACAAAGCCGACGCCCTGGCCTGGTTGGCCCCGCTGGTCCGTCAATCCCTGGAGGCGGGGCTGGATGCCGACAACCTCCTCCCTTTTTCCGGACCGGCCGTGCGCGGCGACGCCAAAACGATTGCCGAACACGAGGCCCTGCTTGCCGAACTGGCCCCGGACCTGCTCCCCCTGTACCGTCTGGCGACCGAGCGGGTGGCAGCCGCAAGCGCCGAGTTGCACTGATCAGCGTTTTGTGGCGACCAGCAGCTTGAACGAACTATAAGGCGCGGGAAACAGGCCCTCGCGTATCTCCGTCGTGAAGCCGTGACGTTGCAGCAGGTGTTGCGCGTTCGGCAGCAGGAAAGTGAGGTAATACATGATGAACCGGGGTCTGATAAGGGCGTTGCGCACCCGCATGGCCGTGTTGAACAGCTTGGACAACACATAGGCCCGGGATCGCGGCGGCGGACTATAACCGGTGGCCACGGCAAACCGACCGCCGGGCCTCAGGGCGCGATAGATATTGTCCACAAAACGGTCCTCGTCCCTGGGCAGGATATGGCCTAACGCGCCGAAACACACGGCCAGGTCGAATTCCTGCCGAAAGTCCATTTCCAGGACGTCGCCCTTCACCAGTTCGATGTGGGCGGGACCCTCCGCGCGGTGCACCAGTTTGTGGGCCTGTTCCAGCATTCCCTTGCTGAAATCGATACCCACCACGCGCTCCCGGCAATAGGGACGCAACTGCGCCATGGCCGCGCCGGTGCCGCAGCAGATGTCCAGGGCGCTGTGACAGCCCCGATCGGCCAGAAGCGAGGCTACCGCCGGCTCGATCACCGCATCGGGGGTGCGAAACGGCGTGTATTCGAATTTAGGAGCCAATAGATCATACCCATGCTCGGTGCTGGAGAGCGCCTGTCTCGCCAACTCCCAGAACGAGGGGCCTTGTGGGTGAAACATCCAACCTCCCGCGGCGCGTGTTGTTATCTTACGCAAAAAAACGGCGGACGTTTGACCCGGGCTTACAAGGTCAGCTTCATTCCCTGCACGGCCAGGCGGAATCCGGCGGCCGTTACGGCTCTACCCGCGGGGCTGTCGGGATTCAGGGCTGCGTTGGTATGGTTGAGGTGGATGAAGATAACTTTGGCCCGCTCGGCGGCGGGCAGATCCTTCAGGCGCGCCATGCTCTCGGCGATGAAGGGATGGGGAATCTCGGACATATCCCGATGGGGAATCTCGGCGTTGTCGTAGAAGGTGCCGTCCACCAGGGCGTAATCCACCGACGCAATCACATCCTCGATGCGGGTCGACCACTTCTCCCATTTGTCGATGTCGGGAATGAATACCGCGGTTTTGGACGGGCCCTCGATGCGGTAACCCACGGTTTCGGTAAATTCATCGCGATGCGGCACCAGGAAGGGCGTCACCTTCAAGCGCGTATTCAGGGAAACCGGGCTGCCGTCCTGTATCTTCTTGACGGCAATGTTCCTCAGCCCCACCAGTTGCGACCAGGGGCCGTTTTCGCGCAGGTAGGTCACCATGCGCGGCATGGCGTAGACCGGCACCTCGCGAGCGCCCATGGCTTCCCGGCCCAGGTGCATCAGCCCGGTGTAGTGACCCATATGTCCGTGCGTCAGGAAGACGCCCGACAATACAGGGCCGCTCCCCGGCGCCTGCAGGCGATCCAAGGCGTCCAACTGCCACTTGAAATCGGGCGTCGCGTCAAACATCCAACGACCGCCGCTTTCTGCGTCCAGCAGGCCCAGGCAAGACACAAAAATCCGCGAACTCCCTTGGAGCCAGACCTCGGTACAACACGATTTCTTGCAGGCGGCTTGCGGAAACCCGGCGTCTTGGGCCGTGCCCAACACCACCAGGTATGGCGCGGGCGGTTCCCCGGCAGTCGCGGGGAGGATGCTGAACAGGAAACAAAGCGACCATAAGTAGGAGGGATTCATGGGTGACCTCAAATCGTGAACATTGGTTTTGGGAGGAGCGTTCAGGGAAAGGCGATCCAACGATTGAATGCCTTCAAGTTATTCTCGACTTCGCCGCCTTTCGGATTCAGCATAGCGGGCCTCAGGCGGCCGTCCCCGGTGACGCTGTAGGGTTGACCCGTGTAGGGATCGATCAAACCGTGTTCCTCGACCAGGCGCGAAACCAGTTCGCCGTTTTGTTCGCCGCCGTCCAGGGCCAGCAGCAAGCGCAGCCTGGCGATATCGCACATCACCATGGCGCCGGCCACCTTTCTGGTGAAATTGTCATACATGGGCAGTCCCGCTGACAAGATTACCTCGGTGACGCCGCCGCCGAGCAGGTAATCGGTCAGCCCGACCTCCTGGTTGGTTAAGTTCGTTAAGCTCGGCTTAGGTCCCCAAGGCCCCTCCAGGTAATCCCGTTGCACCTTGAACAGGCCGGCAATGCGGCGCGAGGCTTTGCATCGATTAACCAGCAATCGTGAAGTCCCCTGCCGGTAACGGACATTGTTATTGTGCTCGAAAAGCAAGTATTCCATGTACATGGCCGCGATCAGCGCCTTGCGGTAGTCTGCCGACTTGGGCAACATGTCGACCATTTCCGGCCGAACCTGGTCCGCGGGGATCTCCAGCGCCATGAAGAGGCTGAATTCCATGTTGCTGGGAAGCGTGGTCATCAGGTTGACCAGCGGCGGGTTTTGCAACTCGAATTCGGCCAACAAGGCCAGGTCGCCGAGGTACCGCATCAAAGCGTCCTCGTCCTCCTGGCGTACGGCAAGACCGGCCGTGTGTAAGAGCAAGAGCTTCAGGCGGCGGATTTCCAGGGGAATGTGATGCGGGGAGTCGCCCTTTGGAAACATGGGCGAGGACACGCGGCGCCGGTTTTCGGTTTCAATCGAGGCTTTGGGGCCGTAATTCCCGGGACGCCGAAGCAGCGTGTTCAATTCCTCCAACACCTCCATATTGTCGCTCAGCAGGGTTCCCGACTCTTCATCGGTCATCGCAATCCGCTTCCGCCTCAGTGTGGGGGTGTCCTGGATGCGCCTGCCGATCGCGGTCAAGGCATCGTATAGATCGTCTTGCGGCAGGCGTTCCTTGACCAGGTCGAAACCGGCAAGACCCTCCTCGGGACAGGTATTTCCATTGGCCGTCAACAGGGCGATGCACAAGGCGCCCAGCAAAACCAACGGCAAGACCACGAGTGCAATGATCCAACGACGCATCCGAACCTCTTTATCTAAATACTTGGAAGCAGGGTGCGCCGCGGCGCAATTATCCTCAAAACGGTGAAGAATTCCCCAACCTTCAACATCTCATTCTAAATGAAACGGCGTAAGACCGCTATCTGGGAATGCCGGCCGGCGGGAATTGCTTTCGGTCGAAGTTATCGAACTTCGGAGGTTGGATTTCGTTGTTCTTTGAGCGTCTCCTCCAATGGGGCGCTCGGCCATATCGGCACAAAGGAACCGGAATGGAGTGTTTTACAACCAAAACCATCTAAATAAGATGTCCACCCCAAAAAGACCTCTGCATACAATCTGTTTCCTTGTTTTTGCCTTTCCCGAGACAAAGAGTATGCTCTGATTTCTCGATTCCTCTAATCGAGAGACGAGAAATCAGGGCTGATTCTTCCATTCTGAAAATCAATGAGCAAAGAATCGGTTCTCATTCTTTGCTCTTGAAAAGTCAACAACAAGGACCCACAACTGATTTCTTTCACATTACTTTTCGGTACGCAAAGAATCAGGACTGATTTTTAGGAAAGTGACTTTCGGAATCGAGGAATCAGTACTGATTCTTGGAAGAGTGACTTTTGGAATCGAGGAATCAAAACGGATTCTTTGCTCACCGGATTGCCGACACAACCAATCACAACTGGATTTAGAAACTTTGTTGTTACCGGGAAAAACAAAACATCTTTCGGCCAATCGGGTGTTTATGCAGCTTGGGGCGTTACTCAGTTGTTTTATGCACGAGTTGATTTCAGTTTTTTCGAGCGAAGATTGGCTCGATGCCGATACCTTTCTCCTGGCATGGGTTACTTGCGGCCGGCTATAATGTCGCAGCAAGGAGCTCCCATGACGAATAAAATAGAATCGGTTGACTGGCACGAGCCTTTTGCCGTGTTTCTGGAATTGTTGCTCAACCCGGTAGGCATCGAGGTTCTGTCCGAAATACAGGTTATGAGCAAGCCGCCGCGAGCAGACATCCTTTTGTTACGCAATGTGGGACCGCATACGGAAGAGCAGAGACAACGACTCTGTGATGCCGTTCGCGACAGCGAAGCAAATCATATATTCATCGAATTCAAATACTCGGAGACCATTACCGAGGCCCACCTGGCCAAGGCGCCGGCGTACGGAATCTTCTATCGCGAGTCGAAAAAACTGAAATCCTCCGAGGTGGATACCTTTATCGTCAGTTCGAAAACTCCGTCGAGCAAGCTAATCGAAGATGCGGGTTACCGCTGGGCGGAGGAAGGCGTTTTGCGGTCTGAGATACCGGTATTCCGCATGACGCCCATCATCTCGCTCAACGATCTGCCCAACACGCCGCACAACCTGCTGTTCAAGGTGTTTGCGAGCAAGCTCAAGCAAAAGAGGCTCGCATTTGATAAAATAAAGGATAGAAGAGCCGACGTGATGAGCGGTGAATTGAGCGCGCTGATTATAGGTCTCCAGAAAATCATGCTGAGCAAGGAGTTCGAAATGGCGACCGAGACCATCACCAGTGAAGAGATCAAAAGAATCGGCATGGCCTGGGCCGAAAGAATGATGCAGGATATTCCCGTCGAAAAGCGCCTGGAAGGCGTACCGCTGGAAGAGCGCCTAAAAGGCGTGCCGCTGGAAGAGCGCCTAAAAGGCGTGCCGCTGGAGGAGCTTCTAAAAGGTGTGCCTGCCGGGGACATCTTGGCGGCAATTGAGGGCCGGCTCAATGAAGATATCTCAGGCGAAGATCTTTCGAAATTACTTAGAAAAAAGAGCGGACGAAACCGTTGAGGGACTCATTCCGGCCCGGGAGTTCGAAACAGCGACTTAGGCCGTCACCGGCGGAACCATCGCTTCGTTTCGAACGCTGTCTTGAACTCAGCTTGTTTCCAGGTACTTTTTCAATTCGGTCAGCGCATCGGACCAGAAGGCTTTTTTCTGTTCCGCCTCATCGGGATCGGCCAGTTTGGTGTGGTTGACCACGATTTGTGATTTCCCCCGGCCCTTGGCGTAGAAGTAGATGTCCAAGCTGGTGCGCTCGTCGGTCCAAGTCACGCGCATGCTTTTTTCGGGGGTTGCTTTGCGCACGTGCACGGGATGCCCGGGCATCCATCCCTCGCGTCGGCGCTCGTCGGCCACCGCCTCGTACAATAAGGCCGCGGGCACATTGACGGTTTTGCTCTTGGAGATTTCAAAACCCCCGGTTTTCTGATGAGCGACGCGTTTCCCCCGGGCCAGTTCGTAGGCCACGGTGATCTGCTGCTGCCACCAACCGCTTGCAACACCGGCCTCGCCCACCAGTTTCACGATGGCCGGGTGTTCTAAATCGACGGCGCCCCCCTCGTCCAGAAGCGTGAACCAGGCATCCCAACCGCGCCCCGTTTGTTTGAGCACGGCCTCGTTGCCAACCCCTGAATAAGCATTTTGCTTGGACATTCGGCCTCCTAGTATTTCTCCTGTCGAGGATCGATTCGGTCTATCCAGGCCATCATACCACCGGCCAGGCTGCGCACATCGTTAAAACCCTGTGCGTGCAATCGCCGGGCCGCATCGGCGCTTCGAATGCCTGTTTTGCAATAGGTTACCATCGTTCTATCCCCGCTTTCCGGCCAGGGATGGTCGGCCAGGCGGTGGAGCGGCACGTGCAGGGAGGGCTCGATCTTGCAAATCAAGCGTTCATACGCCTCGCGAACGTCCACAAGAAGAACCTTGTCAAGCATGCCGACCAGTTCTTGCGGCTGGATTTCGACAACGGGATCGTTGTCGGTTTGACCCGAGCCGCAGAAATCCTCGTAATCCACCAGACTGGTTATGATCGGGTTATCGCCGCACAGGGCGCATTGGGGATCGCGTTCCATCCTCAGTTGGTTGAAATCGAGTGAAAGTGCGTCGTAGAGTAACAAACGCCCGGCAGCGGGTTCGCCGATTTCCAACAGCAGCTTGAGGACCTCGGTCGCCTGCAAACAGCCGATCACCCCCGGCAGGATGCCCAGTACTCCGCCCTCCGCGCAACTGGGCACCGAACCCGGCGGAGGCGGCGAGGGAAACAGGCAGCGGTAGCAGGGCCCGCCTCGGTAGTTGAATACGCTCAACTGACCCTCGAAGCCCTGGATGGAGCCGGAGACCAGCGGTTTGCCGGTCAGTACGCAGGCATCGTTGACCAGGTAGCGCGTGGGGAAGTTGTCGGCGCCGTCGGCCACCACGTCGTAAGCGGCAATCAGGTCCAGGGCGTTTTCCGAGGTCAGACGCACCGGGTGCAGTTCCAAGTCGATATAGGGGTTCATATCGCGCAAGCGGGCGCGGGCGCTTTCCAGCTTGGGTTTGCCCACCCCGGCGCTGCCGTGCAAAATCTGGCGTTGTAGGTTGGTTCGGTCCACCACGTCGAAATCGACGATGCCCAAACGACCTACTCCGGCGGCGGCCAGGTACAATGCCAGCGGCGAGCCCAGTCCCCCCGCCCCGATCAGCAGGGCCGAGCCGTTTTTCAAACGCTCCTGGCCTTCTACACCCACCTGGTCCAGGTTGAAGTGACGGCTGTAGCGTATCAGTTCCTCCGTGCTCAGTAGGGTCATGGGTTCATCTCCTTCCCGGCGGACTTACCGCGCATCTCACTGTCTATTGTAGCCTTTCCTTCGGCGCCTTGGGCAGATCCGCGTGTGTTCGAGAGTACCGATGGACCCTTTCGCCGGGAAACTGAAAGAAATTATCCTTTCCTGTTACTCACAATCCCCGTAAAATGTGTGAACCTGTAGGGATGCTGCTGAGGATTTTTGGAAAATGAAAAACGTATTGATTATCGACAGCGATCCCGTTTTCTGTCATGAGACCTCCCAAATGCTGGAGCCTATGGGGATCATTGTCTCGACAGCCGAGACGGGCGCACCGGGATTGGCCGCTGCAAGAAACGGCAAGCCCGAACTGATCATCCTGTCACTGGAACCGGGTAAGGCCGGTTACATGCTGTGCCGCGACTTGAGAAAGAGTAACGAAACAAACTCCTCCCGCATTATCTTGACATCCGACACCGCCACCGAATCCGATTTCAAGAAGCACGAAAAGACCCAATCCCGAGCGGATATCTACCTGCGCAAGCCGGTCAGCGCCAAAGACCTCTTGACCAATGTCAGTGATTTACTGGGCCTTGCTTCCAGCCCGAAGGTGGCGGGCAGCAGTGAAATGGACCCTTCGCTGGATTTCCTGGATACCAGCGGCGACTTCAGCGCGAGCCGATCCTCCGTGGGCGACGTGGAACTGGATACCCTGCGCTCCAAGCTTGAATCGGTTGAGCAGCACAACCATTTCCTCAAGAAGGAGATAGAAGCGTTCAAAGAGGGCACCTGGGAACTGGAAGAGAAAATAGCCCAGGGCAAGGCAAAAGTGGCCGAACAGGAGAAGCTTGCCGCCGACATTCGCAACCAGTTGGAATCAAAGGAAGAGGAAGTCACGGAGGCTCTTGCCCGGGTAGACGCGCGTGACAAAGAACTGGAGTTGCTGCGCGGACGCATTGGGGAATTGGAAGTCCTGGAGGACTCCGTCCAAAACCTGAAAGTAGATATCCAACACCTGGAGCAGGAAAAAAGCCGTAACGAAACCGCGCTTGAAGAAGAGAAGCGCGACAGGGAAATGGCCGGTGAGGAGGCAATTCGTCTTCAGCACGACTTGGAGGCGGCCCAGAAGCACTATGAGGACCAGCAGTCCGATCTGGTAAAAGCCAGGGAAGATATTGAGGACCTGGAACGCCAAATTCACGAATTGAACGCCAGGCTGACGGAGAGCGACCAGGTACGCGGTAACAAGGAAAAGGAACTGGAGAGCTTGCAGGACGACAAGCTTGCCGTGGAAATGGAATTGGACGGCCTGCGCGCTGAATTGGAAACCTCCAAGCAGAAAGCCGCCAAGACCGCCGATGAACAAAGGTTGGCCCTGGACCAGGCGGAAAGCGCGCGGGACGAGTTCAAACGCAAGCTGGAATCCGCCCAAAAGCAGGCGGTCGATCTGATCACAAAGCAGGAACGCACCGACCTCAACGTCAAGCGCCTGGAGAGTGAATTGAGCGTGGCCAAGGCTTCCACGGCCGCGGTTGAAAAGGCGCGTGGGGAAGAAAGCCACAAACTGAACGTCGCCCGCGACGAAATTACCCGCCTGAAAACGGAAATCGAAGTCTCCGGCAGCCGCCTCGAGGTCACCGAGGAAAAGCTGGCCGCCGCGGACAAGATGCTGCACGCCAGATTGAGCGAATTGGATAAACTGAAACGCGATTATAAGGAATTGGAAAGCGATCGCGACAGCAGCCTTAAGGAAAAAGACCAGTTAGAGGCCGCCTTCACCAAGGGCATAGAGAACCTGAAGAGCAAGCACGAGGAAGACCTGCGCGCCCACAAGGCGGATTGGGAACGCATCGAGGCCAAGTTGCGCAAGAACCTCAGCCAGGTGGAAACCGAAAAGGACGCCCTGGTCAAGGGCCTCACCATGGAGAAGGCCGAGCTTCAGGAAAAACTGGAAGGCCGCATCGCCGAACTGAAGTCCAAGCTGGAATCATCCCAACAAAGCTTTCACGAGCAGAAGGAAATGGTCTTCTCGCTGAACAAAAAGCTGAAGACTCAGGAAGAAGAACAGCTGGAGGAGTTGGAGCGCCTGCGTCAATCGCACGAAACCGAACTGAGTCGCGTGCGCCTGGAGGCGGAGGAAGAACAGTCCCGCATCAAGGCGGAGCAGGGCAAGCTTCTGGACGAACTGAACAAGAAGGTCGTTGCCCTGGAGCAATCTAACAGCGGTTATGAAGCCCAGGTATCCCAGCTGGAAAAGCGCCTTGTCGACAAGGAATCGGCCCATGCGGCGGCCCTGGAAGCCCAGCAAAAGCGCATCACCGAGTTGGAGGCGGAGGTGGAAAGCGGAAACCAGGAATTCGCCCGTGAAAAGGAAAAGGTCAAAGCTCTGGAAAGCACGGAGATGGACCTGCGCCGGAAATTGGAGGAGCAGGCCGCCGAAAACGCCAAAACCCTGGAAGATATGCGACGCCGTCACCAGGAAGCCATGGACGCTGAACATCACAAGCAAGCATCTCTGACCACCGAACGAGACGGTTTGCGCGCCGAGAACGCCAACCTGCGCGAGGTTCAGGAAGCCTATGAGAACCTGGTCGGCGAAACCGAACGGCTGCGCTTGGGTAACGAAACACTGCGGACGCGCTTGGAAAAATCGCTTCAGGATGCCAAAAACCTGATTCGCAACCTTCAGGGCGAGGGAGCGGAACTGGAGTTGGAGCTGGAAGAAAATTGAGGAAAACCTCGGCGGTCGATTTGGTTCCGCCCGGGAGGCCGTATGACGATTGCCGATGACCCGCGCCGCCGCAACACCGTGTTCCCGGCAGACAGCGCCGGCGACTATGTTTCCCAATACGCGCGGGCCTTGGGCAAAGCTCTGGAGACCGTGGATAAGCAGGCCGTGAATGCTGCTTTCGACTTGTTGGAGGAGGCGCTGTTCAACGGCAGGAAGGTGCTGGCAGCGGGCAACGGCGGCAGCGCGGCGATCTGCGATCACCTGGTTTGCGACTGGATGAAGGGCACCAGGGCCTTGGAACAGCCGGTGCTGCATGTCCACTCACTGGCAGCTCACACGGCCTTGGGCACGGCCGTGGCCAACGACCATGGTTACGACCATATCTTCAGCGCCCAGATCGAGATGCTGGGTGAAGACGGGGATGTCTGTGTTTTAATCAGTTCGTCCGGCAACAGCCCCAACATAGTTCGAGCCCTGGTCGCGGCCCGGGACCGTGGTATGAAAGTGATCGGCATGACCGGTTTCAGCGGCGGCGCCCTGCACGAGGACGCTGATGTGAGTATTCACATCGCCTGCAACAATTACGGCCTGGTAGAGGACTGTCATCAAGCGATCATGCACAGCATCGCCCAACTACTGGCCCGCCGCCAGGACAAACGCGGCGTTATGTAATGTGAATAAGCCCATTCTTGCCTTCGGAAGCGAGGGTGATAGTTGTGTTTCCTTTTTCCCGTCCGACGCGAGCAAACCCGGGTCGCGCTTATAAGCACCTGTATATAACCGCAACCGTCCTGGTTCCAACCATGATCGTTCCGTGTCCGGGCTTCCTCACGCTACATTGCACGGCTCGGGCTCTTATTTGAACGGCAAGCCCTCTACCAGGCTTTCGTAGGGGTTTTTGTTGCGGTAGATACCCTCCACGATCGCCAGGGTGGGCTTGTTCTCCAGGGGCACTTCGCGCCATTCGCCGGCTTTGTTCTGAATGTCCAGAGAGCTGGGAAGCAAGCGGAAAGCGCGGCCCGGTCCCACCAGGAAATGGATGGTGAAGCGCAGTTTCTGCTTGTCTTTGTCCAGTTTGTAGTAACTGTACAACTGCATGGACTTCATGCCTTTGCTCAGGCTGAAGCGGTTTTTCTTGTGGAAATCATCCACCACGACAGCGTCGTCGATGATGCCTTGAAAGGTGACCTTGTGTTTATCGCCTTCCGGTTGCGAAGTCCAGGAATACTTCTCGAACCAGGCGTAATCCTCGAAAACCAGAGCCACGTGGGCGTATTCGCTGAGATCCGGCAGGAAACCCTCGCGGACGATTTGGACAGGGGAGTCATTCAATTGGGGCAGCAGCATCAGCCATAGCGCGATGTTCAACGGTTCACCTCACATCAAGGCTAAGTATAGCGCCTGGAAAAAGAGTCCGGCAATGATTGTGTTGGCCGCGTTGACGGTGTCGTTGTTCATCAGGCCGCGGCGTTGCAGGGTAGCGCCCAGCACCGAGTCGATCCAGTTGCCGAACACGCCGGCCGCGGCGACAGCGAGTGCGAAGGGGAGCGAGGCGCCCCAGAGCAGGGTGACGATGCCGATGGCCAGGGAACCGATTGCGCCGATGAGGGTGCCCTCCAGGCTGATCACGCCGTCCAGGCCGCGCCGTTCGGGTTTTAGGGTCAACACGTTGACGAACCTCCGTCCGTAAAGGTTGCCGAATTCGGAGGAGAGGGTGTCGGCCGTAGCCGAAGCCATGGAGGCGGCCAACATGCCCAGGTAGAGGGTTTCCTCGTCCGGGAAGAACCAGGCGAGCAAGCCGCAAGCCGCGGCCATGCCGCCGTTGGCGACCGCGTGGCGCATGGAGCGTCGGCCGGAATTCTCCTGAGCCAGACCCAGTTTGACCTTCTCGCCGATTTTCCATTTGGAGGCAAAGGTACCCGCGAAAAAGAAGACGAACAGCAGGGAAAGGCTCGCCAAACCGCCGCCCAGGAAGATGCCGCCCGAGAGGATCGCTCCGGTCAGGCCGCCCGGCACGTCGATTTTCTTGGAGACAATGCTGAACACGGTCAGCAGCAGCACCAGGGTCAGGCCTGTCGGCCAGGCCTCCGGTAGAACGGGAACGGCCGGGATATGCAGCATCAGGTGACAGGTGACCGCGCCGATCAGGGGGACGGAAAAATTATCGTCGATGAGGCCGGGCAGAGATTCCACCAGGGCGGCGGCCAGGGTCGCCACGCCGATCGCAAGACTCCACCTGGCGAGTGAGAAACCCAGGCGTGAAGCCTCGGGCAGCAGGTAGACCAGTCCCAGCGTAAGCGGTGCGCCCAGCAGGAAGAAGACCGCCGTACCGCCGAGCCGCTTCCGGTCATGCCAGGACCAGGAGGGGCCGCCGAGCGGCTTGCCCAACCAGCCGGCGAAGCCGTCGCCGAACGCCATGATGCCCCACCCCACGGCCATAATGACCTGTTGATTGTAGTACAGCAAACTGAGAACAAAGAGTATGGAGGGATAGACCAACATGCCCAGGGAGTAACCGACCTGCTTCTCGCTTTCGCGTTCCAGGGCCCTGCCGCTGATCCCGGGCAGCACGAACAGGTTATGAACCAGGGCGCCGACGCAGAGGAGGGAAATCATCCAGGGCTCCAGTCGCCCGATCAACAAAGCCCAAGCTACCATAGTGATATGGACGATTTTTCGTTTGTGTTCACCTTGCATAAAAAGCCGTATCCTCCGCGCGGGGTTGATCATACTAACACACCTGAGGGTGACAAGTTGCTCGATATGGTCGACCGGCGGACAAAAGCGAGATCACCATCTTTTATGTCAAGCACTTCGCTCCAAGCTCCGGTTTGTTCCTACTACTTTATGTTGTGGCCACTCTGACTATAGATTAAACTGGTGCTGCATTTTATCTCGGACAGGAGCTGGACCATGAGCTTGATCGAAGACGTAATCGGACGCGAGATTCTCGATTCGCGGGGGAACCCGACGGTCGAGGTAGACGTACACCTCACCTCGGGCATTGTCGGCCGGGCAGCAGTGCCCTCGGGCGCTTCCACCGGCGACTTGGAAGCTTTGGAACTGCGGGACGGCGACAAGAGCCGTTATCTGGGCAAGGGCGTGCAACAAGCGGTGGATAACATCCATCAAATCATCGCACCCGCCCTTTTGGACTGCGACGTGCGCGAGCAGGTCGCCATCGACCACAAACTCCTGGAATTGGACGGCACGGAGAACAAGAGCAAGCTGGGCGCCAATGCCATGCTGGGCGTATCCCTGGCCTGTGCCCGCGCTGCCGCCGACCTGACCGAACAGCCGCTCTACCGATACATCGGCGGCTCTTCCGCACGCACCCTGCCGGTGCCCATGATGAACATCCTCAACGGCGGCGCGCATGCCGACAACAATGTCGACATCCAAGAATTCATGATCATGCCGGTCGGCGCCGCCGGCTTTCGCGAGGGACTTCGCGCCGGTGCGGAGGTTTTCCACAACCTCAAAAAGGTGCTCTCCTCCAAGAACCTGAGCACCGCCGTCGGTGACGAGGGCGGCTTCGCCCCCAACCTGGAATCCAACGCCCAGGCCTTGGATTACATCCTGGATGCAATCCGCACCGCGGGTTATGAGCCGGAAAAAGATTTCGTACTGGCCCTGGATGTGGCCTCCAGCGAATTCTACAAAGACGGTCTCTATCACCTGGAAGGCGAGGGCCGCAAACTGTCCGCCGGGGAACTGGTGGACTATTACGAGAAACTTTGCAAAGACTACCCCATCAAGTCCATCGAGGACGGCATGGACCAGGCCGACTGGGAAGGTTGGAAGGCGTTGACCGAGCGCATCGGCGACTCCGTCCAACTGGTGGGCGACGATCTCTTTGTCACCAACACCGGCATCCTGGCCAAGGGTATATCGATGGGTGTAGCCAACAGCATCCTGATCAAATTGAACCAGATCGGCACCTTGACCGAAACCCTGGACGCCATTCAACTGGCCCAGCGCAATCGCTATAACTGCATCATCTCCCACCGTAGCGGCGAGACCGAGGACACCACCATCGCCGACCTGGCCGTGGCGGTGAATTCCGGGCAAATCAAGACAGGTTCAGCCTGTCGAACCGACCGCATGGCCAAGTACAATCAACTGCTTCGTATCGAAGAAGAGTTGGGAGGAGTTGCACACTACCCCGGTCAGACACTATTTTCTTGAGTATAAGCCGGAACTCCCGGGATGGTGGAACGTATGAGAGGACCCGAACGCCTGCGCTACAGTGAAAAGAAACAACGCTACCGGAAAGCCGGCATCCTGGCTTTTATCCTGCTGTTTCTGGTCATTATCGCGGGCACCCTGTTCGGCGAATCCGGCATTCTCGCCAACCTGGGCGTCCAGGCGGAGTACACACGGCTGCTGGACGAGAAGAACCGACTCCTGAAGGAAAACCAACGGTTGCTGGAGGAAATCCGGGAGCTGAAATCGAGTCAACGAAAAATAGAAGAGATCGGGCGCCGGGATTTCGGCTTCGGCCGGCCCGGCGAGATCATCTTCTACTTTCCCAAGGAAGCGGAGAAACCCGTCCAAATGTACCGCAAGGCCGTGGAGGAGACAGCCGGGCCGTAAACCCTGTCCCGCGGGCGGGGCCGGCCGGGCCCCTCGAACTTTGCCTAGCCGGCAGAGGCAACCTGTTGCTATACTCAAGCGTACCTTCGTAATGAGGCTCGTGCACCAATCTGCTGGTATCCGTACGATTTGGAGAAAAGAACGATGTCCCAATTCAGCGATATCAATCTCGTCGAAATTCGCTTTAACAGCAGCCTGGCGATTTTAGACCTGATTCAACCCATCACCAATAAAGTCTGCGACCAACTTGGCTTCGACGAGGATTCGCGTTATTGGATTTGGCTGGCCACCCAAGAAGCCCTCAACAACGCCATCAAACACGGTAACAAGATGGATGAAAAGAAAAAAGTGGACTTCTGCATCCAGGTTGAAGACGACCAGTTCCGCATTATCATCAAGGACGAGGGCGAAGGTTTCGACCAGGGCAAGGTTCCCGATCCCACCGAGGAAGCCAACCTGCTGAAAACCAGCGGTCGCGGCATTTTCTACATGCGTAGTTTTATGGATCATGTAGAATACAACTCGGAAAACGGCACCACCGTGACCATGATTAAAAGACATAAAAAACTGGAATCGGAATGAAAATTTTTCAAAAAAACGTAGGCAATGTCTGTGTCCTGGAACTAGAGGGAAAAATCACCATCGGCGAGGGCGACGTCATGATGCGCGACGCCATTCTGGGCTTGCTGAAGATGGGCCAAAAGAATATCCTGATCAACATGGCGCGGGTCAGCTATATGGACAGCTCGGGCGTGGGTGAACTGCTCAGTTGCCTTACTCAGGTCACCGAGGGCGGCGGCAAGTTCAAACTGCTCAACATCAGCACCAAGATTCAAAACCTGTTGCATATCGCCCAAATCCTGAGCGTTTTCGAGTATTTCAACGACGAGGAAACGGCGGTCGCCTCCTTCCAATGAGCAGCCGTCACCACTGGTTCTCCCATATCGAAAACCTGACAACCGGCAGCCTGGTTTTGGATGATCCCTTTGACGTCCCCCGCCGGGAAGGCTCCGTCTGCCGCTATCAACTGCATCGGGCGCCTTTACGGGTATTGGAACCGGATCCCGACCTGGAAGGCATCGCCGCCTGGCGACAACTCCTGCCCTTCCCCCCGGACATGACCCCGCCGACGGGTAAGGTGCTCGACCTGAAGCCGGAACCGCATCCCCTGGCCGAAAACACGGCCTCCCTGCAAAGGGTCACCTTCGCGGCCGACCTGGCCGATCGATTTGCGATCTCCTTCAACCCGAAAGCGTCGCAAGGAGAGCCCTGGCGCAACCCCTACCGCTTGGAAGCCTATAAAGTCCTGGGTCTGGAACTGGCGTTTCGCTTTTCGGGAAACACCCCGGCGCTGATAGTTCCCGACGCCGCCGGTGAACTGATCTTCGGCCTGGTGCTGGCCTCCGAAAACATCCGCGCCGTACAACCCGATCGCATGCCCTACCGTCTGATCCTGGTCCAATCCCGACCGGGCCATCACCTGTGCCAAGCTTTCGAGGGCGCCCAACCGGACTGGTCGGCAATTGAAGAAGCCCGGCAACCCCCCGAAACCATCCCGACCAAAATCTCGGAAGCCATCCAACAACACCTGGGCACGGCCGTCGTCCTGGAAGCGGACCAGGCAGCCGACCCCTTCACCCCGGCTCTGGAAAAACTGGTAAGGACCGGCTTCGTGGACGACGAGGACGACGTAGTACTGATCGGTCCTTAGTCCCGACAAACCCCATCGGGCTTGGGCCGTTATGGGTTTTCCATAAAACCGTTGACATGTCCTGGACAGCGGTTCATACTTGTTGACGACATCGAGAGGGGAAGACGGTGAAAATCCGTCGCGGTACCCGCCACTGTGATGGAGCAATGATGCTCCGAAGCCAGAGCACCTCCGGCCGATACGTTCGGGATTAAACGTTACGGCAAGACCGGACCGGGTTATTTTTGTACGCTCGGAGTAAGGACGCTATATGAAACTGTTTGCCTGTTTGGTGATTTGCCTGGCGGGATCGATCCCCCATGGCTTTGCCCAGGAAGCACGGACCAACCAGACGTTGACCGTCTATGCTTCCAAGGATGAAACCCCGATAGACCGTGTCAATACCAATACCATTATCATCACCCGTGAGGAAATCGAACGTCATCAATGGCAGACCGTTGCCGATGTTTTGCAGCAAACGCCCGGCATCAGCCTGGTGCGCACCGGCGGCGACGGTGCCTTGACTACTATTTTTTCCCGAGGCGCCAAGTCCGAGAATACATTGGTGCTGCTGAACGGCGCCCGCCTGAACGATCCCAGCGGCGTCAGCAGGGGCTTCGACTTCGCTCATTTGTCTACCCACGGCGTAGAGCGCGTGGAAATCGTGTTGGGCCCCCAAAATACACTGCACGGCACCGATGCCTCGGCCGGCGTCATCAATATCGTGACCCGACAAGGCACGGATGAGCCGGAAGGCATGGTGGGCTTGGAGCTTTCCGATGAGGAAACGCAACGCTACCAGGCGCGGGTGAGCGGCGCCTCGGGCGGGTTGAACTATGCCGTAAGCGCCGAACGCTACGATGCGGAATCCATTTCCGCGCGCGGCGACCTGACCCGGGAAAACTTGGAAATGGACGCCTACGATAACACCACCCTGCACGCCGGCCTGGGTTACCGCTTCAGCGAGCAAGCCGATACAAATTTCCATCTTTCCTCGGTGGAAGGCGACTCCGATATCGACGCCTTCGACGGTGACGACCCAAACTACGTGAGCGCCTTCGAGCAACGCACGGTTTCCTGGAACTATCGCCGCGACGCGGCCGATGACCGTTGGGACCTGGGTCTATACCTGGATTACACGGACACGGAACGCACCAATAACAACGAGGTTGACGCGGCCCACCCCAATGATCGGGGCGAAGGCCGCTTCAACGGCGACAGCCTGCGTGCCGAACTGCGCGCCCGCGTGCGCTTGGGCGAACACGCCGACCTGTTGACCGGCGCCTCACACGAGCGGGAAGACGCCGACGGCTACAGTTATTCCGAAAGCGTATGGGGTCCCTTCGAGGCAAGTTGGACCGGCGATACCGACACACTGGGCGTTTTCGCGCAAGTGGATGTAGACACCGGCAATGGCTTCGATGCCGATCTGGGCGTGCGCTATAACGATCATTCGCTCTTCGGCGACGAAACCACCTACCGCGCAGGCGCCGGGTATGCGGTCGAAAGCATCGGCACCCGCTTTCACGCCAGCGCGGCGACCGGTTTCAGAGCCCCTTCGGTCTATCAACTGTATTCGGCTTTCGGGAACCAACAACTACTGCCGGAAAACAGCGAAGCACTGGAATTGGGTTTCCAGACCACCTTTGCCGACGGCCGCGGTACTTTCGGCGCCTATTGGTACCAGCATGAATACGAGGACCTGATCGAGTTCTTCACCGACCCGGTGACCTTTATCAGCTACTATATCAACATCGACAGCGCCGAATCGGAGGGTATGGAAACGCACCTGGGCTACGGGACCGATCGCTGGTCGGTGCGACTGACCTATGAGATCCTGGACGCTGACAACACTTCCGATCCGGGCAACCCGGTACCGCTGATACGCCGGTTCGAAGACAAGGCATCCTTTCAGATCCAAGGCCGACCCACGGCCGATCTCCACCTTTTCGCCGACGTGCTGTTCTACGGGGAGAGCCGGGATACCGATTTTTCCAGTTGGCCTTACCGGGACGTTACCCTGGACAGCTACACCTTGCTGAACCTGGGCGCGCGTTACCAACTGAACGACAGCCTGGAGTTCAAACTACGCGCGGAGAACGCGGCGGATGAGGAGTACACCCAGATCTTGGGTTACAACACCGTCGGTCGCCGCATCTTCGCCGGGGCGACCTGGCATTTTTGAACCAACTGCATCCTTCAAGCTGAAAAGGCTTATATCCGGCGGCCGGCAACGGCCGCCTTTTTAGTTCATCGCCGACAACGTCCGGCCCGGTTCATAAATACATTTCAGCTCTAATCGCCGATTGCCCCGAGCCGGGTTACCTACTATAATATGGGATTCGTCTCCCTGGAATTTCCGGGAGTACCCGAGTTGAAAGTTGCCGAATCACGGCACCCTTATCCGCTCACCCCCTCGCCCGCGCATTTCTCCGGTCGGCCGAGCTCGGCAGACCTCACGGCCGGATGACCGGGACATGGTAATAACTTTAGGGCGGGAACAGAACAAGATAAACAGAGGTTTTCAAGTGTTTAGCAGTATTCGAAAAAATAAGAAGGCCCAAAACGTGGTCATGATCCTGACCATCGCCGCACTCGCTTCCTACGTTCTGGTTTCTTTCGGCAGCGCTCCCCCCAAGGCGCAGCAGGACACCATCGTAGAGTTCGGCAGCTCCAAGATCAAGATGCGCGATGCCTTCATCCAAAGCGAGAACCTGAAGGGCAGATTCGGCAACATCAGCGAGGAACTTTTCAACCAGTTGACCGCGAACCAACTGGTGCGCAACGCCCTCTTGCGCGACGGCGCCGATAAATTGGGATTGAGCGTTTCAGACCAGGAACTGCGCGATTACGTGATTCGCGCCCGCACCACTCCTGACGGCGGTTTCATCAACGAGGAAACCTGGTCCAATATCATCCGCCGCAACTACCGCGTGCAGGTGGACAGTTTTGAAAACTACCTTCGCGACAACGATTTGAAATCCGGCAAGTTCTCCGGCCTCTTCCTGGACGGCGCCCATATTTCCGAGGCCGATGTCCTGGCGCGCTTCGAGGAGAACAACCGACAGGTCAAGATGGAAATGTTGACGCTGCATACCTTCAACGTGGCGAGCGAAGTCAAGATGGACAAGGACGAAGACGTCAAGAAGTTCTGGGAAAAGAACAAGGACCAGTTCATGTCCGGGCAGCAGCGCCAGGTGAAGTATCTGGCTGTTCCCTATCAGAAGTATGAAGACGAAATCACCGTCACCGACGAGGAAGCACAGGCCGAGTACGACAAGAAGAAAGACACCACCTACACCCTGGCCGAGCACGTGCAGGTTCGCGAGATCGTCATCAAGGTCGATAGTCGCTCCAATGACGAAGCCTATCAACTGGCGACCAAGGTATCCGATGAAATTACCGACGGTATGGACTTCAACGTGGCCATGCAGAAGTACACCGAGGGCCGCAATCGCGGCATTACGCGCGTTAACAAGAACACCCGCGACGCCGAATTGGACGCCGCCCTGTTCAACATGGAAGACAACGATATCTCGCCGCCCATCAAGGGTCAGGACGGGAACTATTACATCTTCCAGCGCTTGAGCTACGGCCCGGCCAGCGTGCGCGAGTTCGACACCGTGAAAAACGGCATCGTTCGCAACCTGAAACGCAATCGAGCCCGTGAACAGGCCCAGAAGGCACTGGAAGAATTCAACAATAAGTTCGCGACCGGCGGCGACTTCGAAGCTGCCGCAAAGGAAATGGAGTTGGAGGTGAAAACCTCTCCGTTTTTCGACAACAATCGCTTTTCGACCATGGGCACCGAGTTGAATCTGGACGCTCGTGTTCGGTCCAGTATCTTCAATCTTGCCAAGGTCGGCGATGTTACCGAAATCTTCCAGACCGGCGTCAACCATGTGATCTGCATGTGGAGCGCCGAAAACGACGGCGCCCCGCTGGAATGGGATACCCACAAGGATCGCATCAAAGCCGACGCCGCGGTTATCGCTCAGAAGGAGTTGATCAAGGAAACCCTGGAAGCGATCAAGGCCGCCGCCTTGAAGGACCCGGAAAAGCCGCTCAAAGAGTTGAAGGGCAAGCGCGACTGGTTGAAGGACGACTTCTTTACCGAATCGCCCGAATTCGGCCAGGCTTCCATTCCCTACCAGATCCGCCGCGAGGGTATCGATTTCGATAACGACATCTACAGCCTGGAAGCGGGTCAGTTCCTGGAAGGATTCGAATCTTCGGCCGACACCCGCTTCGTACTGGCCCGCGTTACCGAGAAACTGGAGCCCGACATGAACAAATTCGAGGAAGAGCGCTTCACCATCGTGGAGAACCTGCGCGCCGAGAATGGCAACATGTTGTTGCAGAGCTACCTGTACGAAAAACAGAAACAATACGATCCCGAACAGAAAGTTCGCGGCCGTCTGTTGGCCCAGCTCAACAGGCGTTGACCTTTCGTGAAACCCCATGAGAAAAGCTGCCCTCGGGCAGCTTTTTTTTTGATGAAGTGAGGAGAACAGCATGTCCAACTGGTCCGATACCGACGCTGCTTCCTATGTGAAGACCTACGCCGAGTACGGCGAGGACCCGGCTTTGAGGGTCTATACAAGTCGACTGTTGGGGCGTGACCCCTCGCTGGTGCTTCACGGCGGGGGCAATACCTCGGTCAAAACCACCATGACGGATGAACTGGGCCGCAAGGTTCAGGTGCTTTGCGTCAAGGGCAGCGGTTGGGATCTGGCCGATATCGAACCGGCGGGCCTGCCCGCGTGTTACCTGGAGCCTCTTCAGGCCTATCGCGCCCTGGATGCGCTGAGCGATGAGGATATGGTCAACGGCGTACGACGCGCCCTGTTGTCCACCGCCTCGCCCAACCCCTCGGTGGAAACCCTCTTGCACGCTTTTCTGCCTCATAAATTCATAGATCACACCCATGCCGACGCGGTCCTGGCTTTGGCCAACCAGCCGAATGCCGAGGAACTCTGCCGTAAGATCTACGGCGACCGCATGGGCATTGTCCCCTACATCATGCCCGGTTTCCTGCTGGCAAAAAAAGCCGTCGAGGTTTACGAGGCCGACCCCGATGTGGAAGGACTGATCCTCGTCAATCACGGTATCTTTTCCTTCGGCGATACCGCACGGGAGAGTTACGAACGCATGATCGAGATGGTGGATCTGGCTAAAAAGCACATCGCGGAACACGGCAGCATATCCTTCGAACCCATCAGCCATACGCCGCTTGACGGTAATTTTGCCCCGTTCCTGTCCGTTCTGCGCGGACGTTTGGAAAACCATCCCGAGGGTATCGGCGGCGTAGTGCTGCAAGCCCGTACTTCCGCTCAGGTCGAAACCTTTCTGGCTCGTTCCGATCTCGCCGAGGTTACCGCGCGCGGCCCCGTTACCCCGGATCATGTCATCCGCACCAAGCAGAAACCCCTGGTGATCGCCGATGCCCGCTTGGATGATCCGAATGCCTTTGCCGCTCAGGTGGATATCCTGTTGGCGGAGTATGTGACGGACTACCACGACTACTTCCGCACCCAGGTGGAGGCGAAGAACACCGCCCGCAAAGAGTTGCATCCCTTGCCGCCGGTCTTCCTGATTCCCGGCATCGGCCTGGTCACCGCCGGGAAGACCGCCAAGGCCGCCAATATTGCCGCCGATATCTACCTGCACACCATCGACACCATCATCAAGGCTGAAATGGTCGGCAGCCACCAACCGCTTTCTCGGGACCACCTTTTCGACATGGAGTACTGGTCGTTGGAACAGGCAAAGTTGGGTAAAAAGAAACCCAAGCCCATGGAAGGCAAGGTCACGCTGGTCTCGGGCGCCGCGGGCGGTATCGGCCGGGCCGTCGCGGAATCCTTCGCTCGCGCGGGCAGTAACCTGGTGCTGACCGACCTGGACCCCGCGGCCCTGTCTGAACTGGCGGGCGCTTTGAAAACACGGCACGGGGTAGCAGTCGCCACCCATATGTGCGATTTGACCGACCACTATTCGGTGCAAGCCCTGGTCGACGCCGCCGCGAACAGTTTCGGCGGCTTGGATGTGGTGGTTTCCAACGCGGGTGTCGCACCGGTGGGTCCCATCGCCGAGGCGCACGAAACCCTGGAAGCCAGCCTGAAGATCAACCTGATGGCCCACCAGTACCTGGCTTCCGCATCGTGCAAGCTTATGGTGCGGCAGGGCACCGGCGGCTGTTTGTTGTTCAACGCATCCAAAAGCGCCTTCAATCCCGGTCCCGGCTTCGGCGCCTACAGTATTCCCAAGGCCGCTTTGATTGCGCTGATGAAACAATACGCCGTGGAATTCGCGCCCATGGGCATTCGTTCCATGGCCGTCAACGCCGACCGCATCCGCACGCCGCTGTTGGATATGGAGGCGGTCGCCCAACGGGCCGCCTCCCGAGGCCTGGAACTGGATGAATACTTCCGCTCCAACCTGTTGGGCCGCGAGGTCCTTCCGGAAGACGTTGCCGACGCCTTCTACCACCTCTACCTGTCCGAAAAGAGTACGGGCACCCTGCTCACGGTAGACGGCGGCAACATCGCGGCCTCGCCGCGTTAGTCGACCGCGACACGCGGTAACGGCCGTTAAACGGAGTTAAGTCGACGCCTTACTTTATTAGGCCCGAACGGTGTTCTAAATTTACTTGACATGGCGCTCGTGAAGTTTTACAATTATTTTGAATTGATTCATTGCATCGATTCATCCATCAATAAGTTTCGGAGGGAGGTTCCTTGCACGCCACAAGTGTTCCTCCCATTTTTCTTTCTGGGACATTTTCCTTGTACGGCGTAGAATAGAGCGGACTTAAATTCGAGAGGTCTCAGTCCATGAGAATCTTATGCGCTCTACTGTTTTGCCTGCCGCTTTTTGCCGCCGAATCCTACCGCGACTTGCGTCTCCAGGCCCGCAAAGCCTATCAGGCACAGAACTACACCCTGTTCTATTTCATTTCCGAAAAGGCGCACAAGCAGCGTCCCGACGACGTGAACGGCATCTTGAACCTGGCCGTTGCCTGCGCCTTAACGAAACGTTCGCCGCAGGCCGTCAAATTGTTGGAAAAGCTGGCCGCACTGGGCCTGGCTTACGACACCACCAAACTGCCGCTGCACAAACCCCTGGAGAAGCATTCGGGTTATATCAGGGTCACCAAAAAGCTGGCCGCCAACCGCAAGCCGATCAGCCGGGCCCAAAAGGTCTTTACCCTGCCGCAAAACGATTTCTACCCGGAAGGCATCGCCCACGATCCCAAGACGGGTCATTTCTTCATCGGCAGTGTGTACCATCGCCGTATCGACCGCTTCGACGCCAAGGGCAAAAGCGCGCCGTTCATTACGCCCGCACGTGACGGTATCTGGAGCGTCATGGGCCTTGCCGTGGACAGCAAACGGAACGAATTGCTGGTTTGCAGCGCGGCCATGGACCAGACGGGAAACCTGAAACCGGAAGAAAAGGGCCGCTCCGCGGTGTTCCGCTACAACCTGGCCGACGGCAAGCTGAAGTCGCGTATCCTGTTGGCGGAAAAGGACAAGGAGCACGCGCTGGGCGACTTGGTGCTTGCGAAGGACGGAACCGCCTACATCAGCGACGCCCGCGGCGGCGGTATCTACACCCTGGCCCCCGATGCAGATCAATTGACCCTACTGATCAGTTCGTCGGACCTGGCTTCGCCCCAGGGCATGGCCTTTTCCAAGGACGAAACCATGCTCTACATCGCCGATTGGACCTACGGCCTGTTTGCCTACGCGATGAAATCCAAGAAGTTGAAACGCGTCACCCCCGCCCGTCCCGCGGTACTCAACGGTATCGACGGCCTGGTGCGTCACGGCGATTACCTGGTCGGCATCCAAAACGGCATTCAACCCAACCGGGTCGCCCGCTGGAAACTGACCCTGGACGGCACCCACGTCATTACGGAAGAGGTGCTTGAGTCGGCCAACCCCGTCTTCGATGAACCCACGCTGGGTACCCTGGTGGGTGACAAGCTGTATTTCGTCGCCACCAGCCACTGGCCCCGGTACAAGGACAACAAGCCGCTGCCGGCCGAGGAATTGGAACCGATTCACATCCTTTCTTTGGACTTGAAAGCGCCGTAACCTGCGCGAGTCGGAACCGATCCTTTCCTGAAAACCAACCCGGGCCGAACCGGGCGCCCCGTCCCGGGACCACGTCAAAGATGACATGAGGCGGCTAAGCCCAACCCGCCGGATTATGATAATCCGGAAGATAAATACAAAGCCGGTCCTTCTCGCGGTAGTTGAACAACCATCATACCGAGCGGGCGGGAAGTTACCCCTAAAAAAATGGCAACTCGATGCGGCAGGGCTGCCTCTTCCCAGGAAGAGAACCGGAAGTGACTTACGAAGGGCTTCCCTTCCCCGGCAGCAAAGTTGTTGCGTTCAAAAATACAATCCATGTCTCGGGCACAGGTCCGTTTGGACCTGAAAAAGGCGTATTTTCCCCGGAAAGTCGGCTTGCCGATCCGCAAAACAGGGGTTCAATCCCTCAATCGAGTTCCCCACGGGAAAAATTTGACAACTTCAGGGCGAATTTCGAGCCGGTCGCGACCATGGAACTCGACCCGATTTCCGAAATGACAACCGGAAATCGCGCCAAGTTGGGTTATTTTCCCGAGAAAACAGCTGTCTGGCGGGTATGCCCGGGGGTCTTTCCCGGGATTGGAACCGCCTGCCGACCTGAAAGGTAGTTCTATTCTCGGGAATGATACTACCTTCGTGGTCGCAAGGTAGTCCCAATCCCGGGCATCGATAGACCTGAAGCGGTCCAAAACGGGCATTTTTGCAAAAAACTTGCTGATTTATGGACCAAAGCCATGTTTAACATCCAAATTAGATGTTTTTACAAATAAGCAACGGCCTCAGTGCTAATACCGACGACAGCGTCGTACTCAGATGCGAATTGTGGTGGTGGATAAACCCCGGCCGGCGCATCCGGCGCATGCCGGCGCCTTTGTCGTGCGCCGGCTTTCTGATATGATAAGGGCCCTTTGAGAACTTCAAGGCCGGGCGGGAAATGCGCAGTTCAACCTTCGATCCAATCCACATCTTCAGTGAAAACGCCGTACAGGCTTTCGACCGAGGGGCCGGCCGGGCCCTGATCGGCGGGCGTAATCCGCATCTGGGTAATTTGTTGCTGGCCGAACGCAACATCTACTATCTTCAGATCCTCTACGGCATGCTGTTGCTGCGACGCGCCCAAAATCTCGAGCCGCTTTACGAGGACCTTTACGACAGTGTTCGTCAAGCTCAATCGCTGGTGGAAGGCAAAGATTACGACCTGGACCATTTCCGGGCCGACCTGGATCAATTAACCGCCTGGGGATTGACCAATTCCCGCATCGAGAAAGAGCGCATTCGCGGCTATCGGGATAATCGTAAACGCAAGTTTCGCTACAGCCTTACGGAGGAAGCGAGCGCTTTCCTCAACTGGCTGGAGGAGCGCCTGCATGAGGACTTGGAAGAGCGAGGCGCCGACGCCCGGAACCAGCTCGAAGACGCGGTGCACAGCCTTAAAGACCTCCTGCGTTACCTGCGCGCCTTTCGCCCCGATCAAGGCGGCGAGGAAGAGGCGCGCCGGGTGACCTACCACCTGTTGAAAGTAGAGGAAATTACCAACGCCATCCACGTCAACCTCAGCGATTTCAACGCGCGTCTGCTGGGATTCATTACCCGATCCTACAACCACCGTGAGCTGAAAGACATCATCGTGGAACTGGAAACCTACCTTCAGGACTTCCTGCGCAAGATGGGCAGCCTGAACCAGGAAGTCATGCCGCTGCTGGAAACCCTGAACAAGGACAAATACATGACCCGCATCGCGGCGGCTCTGGAAATCATGGAGGAGGAACGCAAGCGCGCTCCCCACTTCCTGCGCCGCAACCGGCAGAATCCGGGTCATCGCAATATCCCTCGCGACCTGCTGGCCTTTCACCGCCAGGGCGGCTTATTGGATCAACTGTGCGGACGCATCCACGAATCGGCGTTTATGGTGGTGCGCAAGATGTACGCCTACCTGCGCGAACTGGAGCGTAAAAGCCACCGCATCGAAGATATCCGCGACCGTCTGACCGAGTTGGTGCAATGCAATGAAGACATGGTGCCGCGCGATTTCTTCCAGGAACTGATCAGCCCGGTGCTCATGCGGGCGGATCCGCATCACTGGAACGACCACGAAAAGGCCGACCCGCCGCGCCCGCGTAAATACTACCAACGCGAGGAAGACCGGCCCAAGAACTACCTCCGCGACAAACGAGAGGGCCTGAAACCCGCCAACAGCATGGAAATGCAACGCATGTTGGAACTGGACGACTGGCTGCGCGGCCGGGTCTTTCGCGACCGCAACCGCAAAATCTCGCAAGGCGCCTTCTCCGGTTACGAGGATTTTGCGCGCCTCATCCGCCTGGCCAAAAGCGGTTACCTGAACGGCGGCCGTCGTCTGGCCCGGATCGGCTACCGCCTGGACACCGAATCGGATGAAATCTCCCTGACTCTGGAGGAACGTACCCTCCGCTTCCGGGATATGCGTATCGAGGACCTGAAATAGCGGTTTTTTGAGGTTCCCGATTCTTTGTAGGCCTTGAAGGGCCGATGATGCGGCGATTCCGGGGGCAGGCGCCCCCTTCATTCGCTCAACGTTGTAGTTACAGGTTGCGCTCGACCAGCGCGTTCAGCGCCGTGACGGGCATGGCGCCGCTCAGCCGCTCTACAACCGAACCGTTTTTGAACATCATCAGTGTGGGAATGGATGTGATTTGGTATTTGACCGCCAGATCCTGGTTTTGGTCCACATCGACCGATGCCACCATAATGTCGTCCCGACGTTCCGCCATGTTCTCCAAAAGCGGACTCATCTGACGGCAAGGGCCGCACCAGGGCGCTTGGAAATCGACCAGAACAGGGCGGTCGGCCTGAAGGACGTCGTTAAAACTAGTGTCAGTAACCTCGAAAATTGTGGTTTCAAGCGTCATAAGGGGGAACCTCCTGGACTAACAGAGACCGGCATCATCAATAAAACGCATCGATCGACTACTGGGGAAACACCGTGGCAGCCTGTTCATTTCCTATATACGACAATCGAATCTGAAAAGTGCCAAGGGAAATAAGAAAGCCTTGGAACAAAGATCGCGAGCTGCTTACAAGTAAATTCTACACCATACCGCAAAAAAACGCGAAGCGAATCTTTATCTCACAACCTTTCCAGTGTAAATCGAGTGTGACTTATCTCACTTGAAATATACAAAAGCCTGATGAGGCGGAAAGGCTGCCACAATTCCCAGAAGCAACTCGTATTGGAAACCGGGACCAAGGGCAGCTTTCCAACCACTTTTGGCGGGGTGAAACGTCTTTCATCCCTGTTTTTCAATAATCCCTGGCAGTCAGTTAGTTATCTCACGTAGACTTAGTGAACCGGCTGCAATTTCTTTGATTTCGGCAGTCAACAAACCAGGTCTTCCCATCTCCGCGGTGGAGTAATTGATGCAAGAAGATAATAGCGATTTCAGTCATGATTCCGGTTTCAAGAACCTGATCCTGGATTTCCCCAGAGAAACCATCGACTGGCTGCTTCCCGGCGTGGAAAAGGTATACGGTAAGATCGTAAAGATCAGCTTTCCGCTTCAGGAAGCGAAGAAACAGAAGCTCACGGACAGGGGCAGGCGCAATGATTCGGCCATATACATAGAGTTCGAAAACGGCAAGGCGCTTGTGCCCCTGATTGAACACAAAGGCGACAATTACAGCTTCTCCATCTACAAAATGGCCCATTACGCCCTGGATCTGGCCGAGCACTTCAAGGGGGTTCCGATCCTTCCCATCGTCGTTTTCACGGATAAGGAGGAATGGCGGAAAGATGTCCAACGGGAGATCAGTCTGGAGGCTTTCGGGGTGCTGTGGTTCTACTTCACCTTTGCACGCGTCAAGTTAAGTGAGATCCCGGCCAAATTAGTGGCCGGCAGCAAGAACCCGGTGAAGCATATCCTGTCGCCGTTGATGCGCTACGACAAGGAAAATCGACTCACGGTTGCGGCCGATGCCTATATCAACCTGAGTCGCCTGACCGACCCGATCCGATTTAGAAAGTACACGGATTACATTGACAAGTACGCTAAAATAGATTTAGAAGAACATGAGGCCCTGGAGTCCTTGATCAACGAGGAAGAGGAGATCGTCATGATGAAGCAATACTGGTTTGAGAAGGGCGAAGAGAAAGGGATTAAGCGCGGCGAAGAGAGAGGCGAAGAAAGAGGCATAGAGAAAGGGAAGAAGGAAGGCCTGTTAGAAGCCGCCAGAGGGATGCTCGCTGAAGGTGTCGAGTTGAAAGTCATCCTCCGAATCACCGGACTCTCCGAAGAAGAAATCAAGCCGGAAACGCCGTCTGAAGATTAAGCATCGGCAATAGATGTGGCCGGCCGTTTCTCCTTTAAGTAATTCTAAAGGACTCCAGTTTCATCCGGGGCAAAACAAAACTCCCGACGATCCTTCGATTAACGATTGCAGTTGAACAGGTCTACCAGGTCTCGGACAGTTGAGCCGTTCGGCCAGTTGTTGAGGTAGGTTTCGTAGAGGTCCGTGCGGAAGCAGGGGGTTCCGCCTACCGTCAGGTTGAACGGGCCGAAGGTTTGTTCCGTCTCACCCTCTACCGCGATGGAGAATCTCGTGAACTCAAGTTGGGTTGTACCCGTGTTGATCGGGTTGGCCGTGCCTCGGATGCTCAACAGCGTGCCCGTTCCGTCGATCGCGTTGACCGGAGAGACCTGGGTTACCGTCAGACGGCCCGGCTCCCTGGAAACCACCGGGGCGCTCCAGCGTCGGCTCAGGGTTTCCTCGTGTCGGGTGTCAGTTCGCAGGGTGATCAGGCTCGGGTCGTAGGTGATGTCGAAGCTGTAGCCGTAGACCGGGTCTACCGGCAGTTGATCCAGTTGGATCCGCAATTCGAAGCTCGTGCCCACATCCACTGTCAGGTCCTCGGCCGGGATGCCGATGTCGATACTGCCGCTGCCCCTGGTCGGAACGCCCTGGCAATAGTTTGCGATCAACTCCACGTTTTTCTGTAGAATGAGCACCGCGTCCATGACGGTGATATCGCCGCTGCAATTGGTATCGGCAACGCACAGCGGCAGCGGATCGTAGTCCGTCGCCACACCCGAGACCGCGTTGAGGATTTGCAGGGCGTCGAAGGCCTGGTCATCGTCGCCGTCGCCGTTGATATCGCCCAGAGCCCTGGGACAGGCGCCCTCGGTGACACAGAACTGACCGTTGCCCGTGCGGGCCAGGGGATTGCCCCCGTTGAACATGAAGAAGGACGGATCGAAGCGCAAATCGCTGCACATGTCTTCCGTCGCCTCGGGCTGAACGCGGAAGCGCAGGCCGATCAGTTCGCCCGGCTCCTCGGTACTCAAGGTCAGTTGATCGATATCGGAGGCGTTCACCACCACGCGGCCCGGTTCGAAGGCAGTGCTTTCCACGAAGTCCCATTCCTCGACCAGGGTGTCCGCCGTTTCCTGACCCAAGAATTCCAGCACGGTGGGGTCGTAGAAGACGTCGAAGCGGAACAGCCGTACCTCGAAAGCCGCCTCGACGGCCTGCACGCGCACCGGGATTAGGATTTCATCGCCTGCCGGCGCGCCGTGTTCGCCGTTGATCCAAACGTCAAGCAAACCGCCGTCACGCAGGCAACCGCTGAAGCTGCCGGAAGCAAACGCGCCGCTGCCTCGCAGGATCGTCAGCAGGAAGTAGTTGACCCCGCCGTCCGTATTCGTGGTGTCGTAGTCGAATTGGTAGGTGCCGCCGCCCAGATGCTCCCAGGAGGTCAGGTCGATCGGCGGATCGTAACCGTCCTGTAATTGGACCTCGGGCGCGCCGATATCGGTGACCGCCGTTCCGCCGGAGGTTACCGTGGCCTGAACCACGATCTTTGGACACTCGGCCACGGAGACGCTGTCGATGGTCACCATCAGGTCAGCGGCCTCGTATTTAGCCGTAAGACTCAAGTCCCGGTACTTGCGGAAGCCGAAGAGGCTGATGTAGTAATCGCCCGCGACGGGGTTGTCGAAGCGAACCGATTCGTCGTTGCCGTTTCTGAAGGGCGCCGCGTCAAAGCTTCCCAGGTCAGGCAGGCTGCCGCGTCGCACGTACAAATCGGCGTCGCCCTTGCCGCCGAACATCTCGATGTCCAGCGTGTCCTGTCCCGCGGGCACCGCGATACGAAAGTGCTTCCAACTGTTTTTGGCTCCGTCCAGATCGGTAACCACCTCACCGTTGGCCAGATCGACCACGCCGGAAAGCTCGCACCAGCGGTAGTCGGCGCTGTCGGCCAGGGACAGGTCGATCACTTGCGCGCTTACTTCTACCAGGTGTGTCCCCCCGTCCGGGAAGGCGGTGGTGTAGTTCAGGGTGTAGAAGCCGGGCGTCTGTGACTCGGTGACGGTGAAACTTTGCGCCAGTCCGTCTTCACTCAGGGTGAAATCGCTTGCGCTCAGGCCCCCCACGCCGTTGCCGTCCATGGTGACTTCCACATCCACGGCCAGATTCGGGCAGTTATCCGTGTAGACGCCCACCAGGTCGAGGCTGCCGCTCAGCGCGGAGTACTGGGCAAACAGGTTGACGTCGGTCAGGTAGGAGGCCGCGTATACGCCCAGGAAGTATTCACCCGGTTGCGGGTTTTCAATGACCAGCGGTTGCCCGGGTTGATTGAACCAACTCATGTGGTCGTAGTTGCCCAGGGCCGGCAGATCGCCTTTTTTCACGAACAGATCGAAGTCACCGGCTCCGCCGAAGACCTGTATTTCCAGGCGATCTTGCAAGGGTGGCACTTCCAGCCGGAAGTAGGCCCAATCGCCGGGCGCCGCGCCGATGCCGGTGATGGTCTCGCCGTTGGTGATGTCGATGACGCCTGAGATCAGGCAGTTTTGGATCTGTTGGTTGAAGAAGGCTGTTTCACCCTCGTAGGTCACGCTCACGTCGATGGTGTGTTTCTGCCCGTCCGTGTTTTGGGTGGTGTAGACCAGTTCATAGTCGCCGGAAAGAGTCGCACCGTTGTAGACGAAAGGCACCGGCACGCCGTCTTCCAGGATGGTGAAGTTATCGGCGCTCAGGCTGTTGACCGCCTCGCCGTTATTGGTGACCTGGACCCAGATCGCGATATCCGGGCAGTTCTCGATACGGTTCAGGACGTATTCAATGTCCAGGTCGACCACGGGCGCCGTGACATCGATCGTATGGCTGTCAAGGTCATCCTCGCCGGCGGCTCCGTTATCGGGCGTGGAGTCCGGGTCGGGATCACCCGCGCCGACCAGTTCGACAATCACTTCCAACGCGCCCGCGCTCTCTACGCGTACGCTGAAGTCCAGGTGCTCGCTTGCGCCGGCGGGCAGGTCGGCCGGTTCCCAAAGGCCCGAATCGAGGGCGCCTGCCGCCAGGGTCAAGCCGGCGGGGAGGGTGACGGCCACGCTCAAGCCGGAAGCGGGGTTGGGTCCGTCGTTGGTAATGGACAGCGAGAAGGGCACCACATCGCCCACTACCGCGTTGTTGACGGCACTCGCCAGGTCAAGACTGATATCGGCCTCGCCGACACTGACGCGGGTGTAATCGTCCTCGTCCGCCGCGCCGTTGCCGGGCCGGCTGTCCGGGTCGTTTTGATCGGACAGGGCCACCTCGGCGATCAGGCTCTTGTCGCCGTCGGCAAGCACTGTCACCGACAGTTCCAGTTCCACCACCGAGCCGTTGGGTAGCGCGGCGGGCGTCCAGATGCCCGTGCCGCTGTCGTAGCTGCCGCCGCCGTTATCGCCCGCATAGTCCAGACCGCTCGGCAGGAAGATAGCCACCTCCACGCCCGTGGCCGGTTCGGGACCGTCGTTGCCTAGGGTCAGGGTGAAGGTAACCGTGTCCCCGGCCAAAGGCGCGGGGTTGTCGACCACGCCGGCCAGTGCGAGGTCCGCCCGCGACGGCGGTTCCCAGCCGATGTCGTACATCAGCGCCGCGCCCAGACCCATCTCGTGGGTGGCGGCGCCGTAGTAGGCGCGCATGAAGTCCAGCGGCACCAGCGAGTTGCTGTAGTGCGACACGGAGGAGCCGCTTTGGTAGGGATTGGGCGCGAACATTTCCACGTGGCCGCTGCTTGTGCGTCCGGCTGTCAGGTGCGTGGAAGCGGCTTTTACATTGTCGCCGATCCAGTGCAGATTGCCCGAGTTCACCACGGCGCTCGCGCGCTCGCCCTGGGTCAATTGCGTCAGCATGCGGTTGCGGCTGTGATCTTCCAGGTTCCGCGTGTAGGCGTCGGGCAGGTTCTGGAAGTAAACGCCGCCGCTGTTCATCAGCGATAGGAAACCCAGGCCGTGGCCCATCTCGTGGATGAGCACCGTCACCAGGTCGATATTCTGACCCGGATTCTGGTCCAGGCCGTAGTACCAGCCCACATTGCCCAGGCAGGCGGCGCTGTCCAGTTGACCGTTGAAGGAAGCGTTGATCTCGTGATCGGCGCCGTTGAGGTCGGTCCCCGCCAGGGCATTGGCCAGCGCCATGGGATACCAGGTGCCGGCGACCGGCGCATTGGCGAAGTCACGCGCCACGTTCTTGGGACCGGCGGAGCCCAGGGTGGCGCCGCTGCTGGTACAGGTCAGGTTGCCGAAGTTGGCGCGAACCACGATGTCCACATCGCTTTGCAGCAACGCGCCCCACAGATCGGCCGCGTATTGGAAGGCAATCAAACGCTGCTCGCCCAACGTGGTTCCGGTATTGCCGCCGACCGCCGGGACCGGGGTCGGATCGTTGAAGCCGGTACCGGGAGGATCCGCATTGAGGATGACGATGCGCGCACCGATGCCGGATTTGGGCACCACGTTGACACTGTCCTGGTCGTCCTCAGCGGGATTGCCGTTGGCGACGGTGGAATCCGGGTCGCCGGGACTTGCCGCCGTAATCTCGGCCTCGAAAGCGGTGAGACCGATCGCATTGGCCTGGACTTGCACTACCAGCGCTTCGCTTTGGCCGGCGGGCAGGTCGCCCAGGTTCCAGACGCCGCCGCTGTAATCGCCGGAAGCGCTGATCAAGGTGAGGTTCAAGGGCAGGTGCGCGGTGACCTGAATGCCCGTGGCCAGGACGGGTCCGTCGTTGCGCACGGTGATGGTGAAGTTGACCAGGCCGCCCAACAGCGGATTGCCGTTGTCCACATCCACGGTCAGGCTGAGGTCCGCACGCGGCACCAGGACGGGCACCACGGTGACACTGTCGCGGTCGTCTTCGGCTTCCTCACCGTTGTTGGGCGAGGAATCCGGGTCTTCCTGGTCGGCCGCAAAGACCTCGGCAACGGTAAGCAGCGGCAGTTGTTCGTTGACGCGCACCGTGATGTCGATGGTGTCGCTTGCGCCGGAGGTCAGCGAGCCCACATCCCAGATGCCGGTGCCGAAGTTAAAGTCGCCGGTGTCGCTGAGCCAGGTTATGCTGTTGTCCAGGGGCAAAACCACCTTGACCGATGTGGCCGTATCGGGACCCGCGTTGCTGACCGTAACGGTATAGGTGATCTCCGCACCGACCTCGGGTTCGGTATCGCTGACGGTCAGGGTGAGACTGAGATCGGCAGTGCCGCTGCCGGTGGGTACGATGGTGACGGCACCCTGGTCGTCCTCGCCCGGCGCGCCGTTGCCCGGTGTGGAATCGGGATCGGCCGCCGCGCTGAAGGAGACCTCGCCCGTGAAGGTCATGGCGCTACCGGAAGCAACTGTCGCAGATAGGGTCAGCACGTCGCTTGCACCGGAAGCCAGGTCGCTGACCGACCAGACACCGGCCGTATAATCGCCGCTGTCGCTGACGTAGGTCAGGCCGGCCGGCAGGGCTGCCGCGATATCGGCGCTCGTCAATTCGTCGGGGCCGTGGTTGGTAAGGGTCAGCGTGAAGGTGACGGTATCGCCGAAGTCTGGCGCGGTATCGTTGACGGTCACTTCCAGGCTGAGATCCGCCTCACCGCGACCGCCCCAGCCCAGGTCTTCCATCAGGTTCACCGACAGACCCGGGTTGTGGTTGGGACCGGTGTAGGAGGGTTCCATCAGTTCGTTGGGCGCAAGCGAGGTGGAGAAGTGGCTTACGGAGGAACCGGGCGCGTAATTACCGGGCGCGTACATCTCCACGTGGCCGCCGCCGGTACCGGAGGTCAGTGCGCCGCTGCCGGCGTTCACGGAGGCGCCGGTCCAATGCAGGTCGCCGGTGTCGCGGGCGCTGTTCGCGCGTTGGGTCGCGGTGAGCGCGGGCCAGTTTTTGTTCAAACTATGGTCTTCCAGGAAGGTCATGAAGACATCGGGGAAACCCTGGAAGGTTGCGCCGGTCTGACCGTTGACCAGGGTGGAGAAACCCAAACCGTGGGCAAACTCGTGCAACAGCACGCTGACCAGGTCGATATTGCTGCCCGGTCTGGCGTCCAGGCCGTAGTACCAGTTGGTGCCGCGCATACAACCGTCGTTATTGTCGATCTGACTGTTGAAGGTGGCGTTGATCTCCGGATCTGCGCCGTTTAAATCGGTTCCCGCGATGGAGTGGGCCAGGGCCGCGTGGTACCAGGTGCCGGATTTGGGGGCGCCCGGAAAATCTTTTTCCACGCTGTTGGGTCCGGCCGCGCCCAACACGCCCGAAGAACTGTTGCACTGTAAGGGGTCGAATTTGGCCCGCACCACCACGGTGCTGTTGATCTCCAGCAGCGAGGCCCAGATATCGGCCGCGTAGCGGAAGGCGATCAGGCGTTGTTCGCCCAGGGTGACGCCGGAGTTGCCGCCCACGGGCGCGGCGGGCGTGGGATCGTTGAAGCCCTCACCCGGCGCGTCGGCGTTGAGAATGACGATTTCCGTGGTAACCGGAACCTTGGGCAGCAGTTCCAAGGACACCTGATCGTCCTCGGCGGCATTGCCGTTGCCGGGCACGGAGTCCGGGTCGGGCAGGCTTGAACCGGTAATCTCGGCGGAGACTTCCTTCACCCCGGCGGTTTCGGCCCAAACCAGCAGTTCGAAGGAGGCGCTGCTGCCCGGTCCCAGCGTAGGCGGGTTCCAACGATTCAGGCCGAGGTCATAGCTGCCGTCGCCCAGTTGCTCGATCAGGTTGATCCCGGCGGGAAGCGTCACGGTCACCTGCACCGATTGCGGGGTTTCAGGACCGTTGTTGGTTGCCGTAAAGCGCAGGGTCACGGGCTCGCCCACGAACGGCGCGGGATCGTCGGCAGTCATTGCCAGGCTGAGATCGGCCTTCGGTTGTGCCGCCGGTTCCAAAACGATCCGATCATGATCATCCTCAGCGGGTTGACCATTCCCTGGCGTCGAGTCGGGATCACTCAGGTTGGCGGTCATCAACTCGGCCTCGAAGGTCACCGGCGCGGCGGTGGTCACCACGGCCTCGATGCTCAGCGACGCCAGGGCGCGCGCGCCGTTCAGGTCGCCCACGGTCCATACGCCGGTGTTGACGTTATAGCCGGGGTGACTGACAGCGGAAAGGCTGAGACCGGCGGGTAGCGGCGCCAGCACCGTGACATCGCCGGTAGGATCGGGGCCGTTGTTGTTGACATCCACGGTCAGGGTAACCACGCCGCCCTCGTCAGGGGTCAGATCGTCGGCGCTGATGGTCACCGTCAGGTCCGCGCTGCCTACCGATGCCGATGCGGAATCGTCTTCGCCGGCCTGACCGTTGCCCGGCGTGCTGTCCGAATCGCCCGTATCGCTCGCGGCGATCTCGGCGCTGAAGGTTTTGACGCCGATACCCACCACGGCCTCGATCTGCACAACGGCGGTGTTGCCGTCCAAAACCGTGCCCACGGTCCATTCGCCGGTCCCGTCGTCATAACTGCCGTCACCGTCGGCGCCGCTGAAGGAGAGCCCGGGCGGCAGCAACGCGTCCACGATGATCGCGCCCGCGTCCTCGGGTCCGTCGTTGCTGACGGAAAGCGTAAACGTGACCGTATCGCCGGGTTCGGCGCCCGGGTTATCCACCTGCAAGCCCAGGCTCAGGTCGGCGCTGCCACGCGCATTCCAGCCGATGTCGGCGAACAGGGCCAGGGCCAGGCCCGGATCGTGGTTGGGGCCCGTGTAGGAGGGCTCCATCAATTCGTTGGGCGAAAGCGAGGTGGAGAAGTGGCTTACCGAGGAACCCGCGCGGAAGGGATTGGGCGCGTACATCTCCACATGCCCGTTGGAAACGCCCGCATTCAGCACCCCGGAGGAGCCGGTGACCCGCGGACCGATCCAATGCAGGTTGCCGGTGCGAACGGCTGAAGCGGCCCGACCGCTGTCGGTGAGGTTGTCCCAGGTCCCGCCGGCAGCGTGATCTTCCAGGCGCTTCATGTAAACGTCGTTCATACCCAGGAACCGCTGACCGGTGCGACCGTTGACGAATGTGGAGAAACCCAGGCCGTGGGCGAACTCGTGCAACAGAACGCTGACCAGGTCGATATTGCGGCCGGGATTGCCGTCCAGGCCGTAGTACCAGCCGGCGCCGCTGAGGCAGTTGTTATTGTTGTCCATGGAACTGTTGAAGCGAGCGCGAATCTCGGCGGTCTCGCCGTTCAGGTCGCTCCCGGCAATGGCATTGGCCAGGGCCATGTGGTACCAGGTATCGCGTTCGGGCGCGCCGGGGAAGTTGCGCGCAACGTTTTTGGCGCCCGCGCTGCCCAACACGGCGGAACTGGAAGAACAGGTCAAGGGGTCGAAGTTGGATTCCACCACAATGGTCACGTCGCTGTTGATCATCTGACCCAAAATGTCGGCCGCGTGCTGGAAGGCGTTGAGCCGTTGTTGCCCCAGGGTTGCGCCGTCGTTGCCGCCGACCGGACTGGTGGGCGTGGGATCGTTGAAGCCCTCGCCCGCCGCGTCGGCGTTCAAAATAACGATGGTAGCGCCGCCGGTCGCCCGCGTGGTGACGGTAGCCTCGGCCCGATCGTCCTCGACCGGCGAGCCGTTATTGGGCAAGGAATCGCTGTCCAACTGGTCCATGGCGCGGATTTCGGCCGCCAGGGTTCTGGCGCCCGGCAGGTCCACCGAAACCTCGATCGCCAGGGAGGCGGAGCCGGCAACGGGCACGGCACCCACGGTCCAGACGGCGGTATCATCGCTGTAACTGCCGTCGCCGCTGTGGCCGACGTAGGTGAGACCCGGAGGCAGCTGCGCCTTGACGGAAACCCCGCTCGCGTCGAAGGGACCGTTGTCGTTGGTGACCGTAAGGCTGAAGCTGACATGGTCGTCCACGGTGACCACGGGTTCGCTGACCGTCATATTCAGTTGCAGGTCGGCCTCGGGAACCTGGACGAACAGGCGGTCGAAGTCGTCCTCGGCCGCGTTGCCGTTGTTGGGCGTGGAGTCGGGATCGTCCTGAAGCACCGAGGTCACCTCGGCCTTGACTTCCTTCTCGCCGCGACTGCCCGCGCTCAAATCGACGGTCAGGGTTTTGCCGTCGCCGGAAGCAATATCGCCCGGCGACCAGGTGTTGCCGGAGAAGGTTCCGTCGCCGCCGCTGCCGATCAACCCGTAACCCGTGGGCAGGTTCACCGTGACCGCAATGGATTCGGCCGTATCGGGACCGGCGTTGGCCAGATCCACGGTCAGGGTGACGGTCTCGTCGGGATTGGGATTCTGATCATCGATGCCCATCACCAGTGACAGGTCGGACGTGCCCAGCGGTTGGGCGTCGATATCGATACCGGCCCGGTCGTCCTCGGCGGGGTCACGGTTGTCCGGGGTGGAGTCCGGGTCGTCCGAACCGCTGAGGAACACCTCGGCCGTTGCCGTTTTGAGACCCGCGTCGGCCACGGTCACGCTGATGTCGATCATGTCGGTCGCACCGGCATTCAGGGTTCCGATGGTCCAAATGCCGCTCGCGGGGTTGTAATCGCCGGTATCGGAAACATAAACCAGGCCGGCGGGCAGTTTGAACAGCACGCTGACATCGCCCGCGACGTCGGGGCCGTCGTTGGTTACACTGACGGAGTAGGTGATGGTATCCAACACGGTCGGCAGGGTGTTGTCCACACCCAGGCTCAATGAGAGATCGGATACGCCCACGAAGAAGGGCTCCACGGTGACCGTGCTGTCGTCGTCCTCGCCGGAACTGCCGTTGTTGGGCGTGGAATCCGGGTCGGGCCGCGTGCTGCCGGTAATTTCCACCCGGTGTTCCATGGGGTCCAGGTCGTCCACCAGCAGGTCGATAGTCAGGGTTACCTGGTCACCCGGTTCCATCAGGCCGATGTCCCAAGCGCCGGTTCCGGGTGTGTAACTGCCGTCGCCGCTATGGCCCTGGTAGACCAGGCCCGCGTCGGCGCGCACCTGGGCGGTAACCTCTTGGGTTTGGGCCGGTCCCCCGTTGGTCACGGTGATGGTGACCGAGACGATGTCTCCCAGTTCCGGGCCGGCGTTGCTCAAGGTTTGCGTTACCGAAAGATCCGTTTTGGGTTGTCCGGGCCAACCGATGTCCAGCATCAGGTTTGCGGTCAGCCCCAGGTCGTGATCGGGTCCGGTATCGAAGGGTTCCATCAGGTCGTTGGGCGAAAGACTGGTAGAGAAGTGGGAGGTGGAGGAACCGGGGCGCACCGGGTTGGGAGCGTACATCTCCACGTGGCCGCTGCTGTGGCGGCCGGACCTCAGGTGACCGGAATTGGCGACCACATTGGGACCCACCCAGTGCAGGTCGCCGCTGTCGGTGATGGAGGCGGCGCGTTGGGCGTCAGTCAAGCGGTCCCAGGTCAGCCCGGTGCTGTGGTCTTCCAGGAAAAAGGCGTAGATGTCGTTCCTGCCGAAGAAGCGCGCGCCGTTACTCTGGGTGAGCGTGAGGAAACCCAAGCCGTGGCCGATCTCGTGCAGGATGGTGGAGACCGCGTCAAAATTCCCGCCGCCGGACCGGTCGAAGCCGTAGTACCAACGCTTACCGCCCAGGCAGCCGGAATCCAGCGTGCTGTTGAACTGGGCGAAGATCTCGGGAGAACCGCCGTTGAGATCTTTACCGGCAATAGCGTTGGCGGTGGCCACCGCGTACCAGGTATCCGTCTTGGGCGCATTGGGGAAATCGCGGCTCACGGTCCACGGAGCGGCCTGGCCCAATACGGCGCCGCTGCCGCTGCAAAACAGGGGGTCGAACCAGGCGGCGACATGAATCACCACGTCGGAGCTGATATTGGCCGCCCACAAGGAGGCCGCGTATTCGAAAGCTTGCAGGCGTTGCTCGCCCAGGGTGGCGCCCGTGTTGCCTCCGACCGGCGTGGCCGGGGTGGGATCGTTGAAGCCCTCGCCCGCCCCGTCCATATTGACGATGACGATGCGCGCGCCGCTGCCCGTGGAGCGCGGGGCAATGAGCAGACGGGCCAGGTCGTCCTCGCCGATTACGCCGTTGTTCGGCGTAGAGTCGGTGTCGAAGTGATCGACGGCGGAGACCTCCGCCGTCACGAACTTACCGCCGATACTGTCCACGCTCACGCTGAACTGGGTCATGAGTTCCGAGCCGGCGGCCAGGGCGCCCACATCCCAATTGAAAACGGAACCGGTTCGGGAACCGTCGACGAGAGAAAGCCCGTCGCCGATGTCCACACTGACGGCCACATTGGTAGCGTCCTCGGGACCGTCGTTGTCTACCGTCAGGGTGAAGGTAATCCGGTCGCCCACAAAAGGCGTGGGCTCGGTAACCGTCATGGACAGGTTCAGGTCGGCCTTGCCCACGGTTACCGTGGCAAAATCGTCCTCGCCGCTGCCGTTGCCCGGCGTGGAATCGGGATCTTCCTGGTCGGACGCGGCAACCTCGGCCGTGATGACATGCGTCCCGGCCACGGTGACGCGAGCGACAACCGAAAGCTCCGCCGTTGCGCCGGAAGCCAGGGCGCCCACGGTCCACAAGCCGCTACCGCTGCTGTAACTGCCGGGGCCGCTGTGCGATTGGTAGCTCAGGGCGGCGGGGATGTCGTGCTGCACGGTCACGCCGGAAGCGTCTTGCGGGCCGTCATTGCGGACCTGGAGGATGAAGGTGACATCGTCGCCCGCATTGGCGGTGCCGTTGAGAACCGATTGCACCAGGCTGAGATCGGCCTTGGCGGTGGTGACGGTCAGGGTGTCGATATCGTCTTCGCTCGGGTCGTTATTGCCGGGATCGGAGTCCGGGTCGAGGACCGGGGCATTGGTGATCTCGGCGCTCAGGGTACGCGTGCCGCCGTTGTCCACGCTAAGGGTCAGGGTCAGCGTCTTGGAGGCGCCGGAATTGAGATTACCCGCGTTCCAGATGCCGGAGCCGCTGCTATAGCTGCCGTTCCCCGAGTGACTCACATAGCTGAGCCCGGTCGGGATGAGAATGGTGGTATTGACGCCGGTCGCGGTATTGGGACCGGCATTGCTGACCGTGAGGTCCACGTCGATGGTCTCGCCCGGGTTGGGGAAATCGGTGAAGGGCGCAAAAGCCAGGCTGAGATCGGCGTTGGGCACGGCCAGGGTGATGGTTTCCTGGTCGTCCTCGGCGGCATCGTTGTTGCCGGGGGTGGAATCGGGATCGGCCAGGTCCGAGGCGGTAATTTGAGCGGTATTGCTGACCGGACTTTGGGCATCCACGCGAACGTCGATAGTCAGCACGGCGGTATCGCCGGAGGCTAACGCGCCCACCTGCCATTTCCCGGTAGTAGTGTCATAACTGCCGCCGCTGTCGTCGCCCAGGTGCACCAGGACCGGCGGCCAGGCCGTGGATAGGAGGTTTTTCACCTCGACGCCGGTGGCGCTGTCGGGTCCGTCGTTGGTGACCGTGATGGTCAGGCCCACCGTGTCGCCCATGGACGGAGCGAGGTTGTCGGCGGTCAGGGACAGGCTTAAGTCGGCGCTGCCCACGCTGACGGCCGCGTAGTCGTCCTCGTCGATCAAACCGTTATCGGGCGAGCTGTCCGGGTCGCCCTCTTCCACGCCGGTAACCTCGGCAACGTTTTCCTTGAGGCCGGTCGGCTGTACTTCCACGGTCAGTTCCAGGGTGGCGGAAACACCGGCGGCCAGGTTGCCGACAGCCCACAAGCCGTTGCCCGGCGTATAGGAACCGGTGGATGCGATATGACTCGTGTAGCTGAGGCCGCCGGGCAGCAGGTCGGTGACTTCCACCTCGGTCGCGTCATCGGGGCCGTCGTTGGTGACGGTGATCGTGAAGACGATGTCCTCGAACGGAACGGCCGCCATATTGTCCACGGTCATTTCCACGCGCAAATCGGCCTGGCGGCGCGGAACCCAGCCCAGGTCATAAAGGGCCTCGGCGGCGAGGCCCGGGTCGTGATTGGCGCCGGTCAATCCGTCTTCCAGCATTTCATCCGGGTTGAGATCGCCGAAGCTGAACATGAAGCGATCGGGAGCAACGCTGCCCACCGCGTCGAAGCGGAAATCGGTCACCGTCATGGGCAGGAAGCCGTCACCGAGGATGCCCTCATTCAAGCGTTCAGCGGCGGCAGTCAGGGTTCGCGTTCCGGTCCAGCGCAGGTTGTCGGGGTCGGCGGCCGAAGCCAGGCGCTCGCTGTTGCTCATGGCGGACCAGAACTTGCCCGAAACGCTGTCTTTGATGAATTTGGAGAAGATATCGTCGGTGCCGCTCAATTCGGCGCCGCTGCTCGCGTTGACCATGGGCGCGAAACCCAGGCCGCGCGCCAGTTCAACCAGGGCTTGGGTCACGAAGTCAGTTGCCCCGTTCGGTTCGGCGTCCAGGCCGTAGTACCAGTCGGTTGCGGCGCGACAGGCGCCGTCGTCGGGCGCGCTGTTGATGACGAGGACGATTTCTTCCCGCGCGTTCTGATCGATTCCGGTGATCGCATTGGCCAGGGCAATGGGATACCAGGTGCTGTCACCGGGCGAGAAGGCGCGGCTCGCGGTGTAGGGCGTGCCGCGCATCATGAATCCATTGGCGCCGTCGCAGTCGCCTTCCGTGAATTCCACCAGTACGCGGATGGTGACATCGCTGATCAGGTAGGAGCCCCAGATGGAAGCGGCGTGCTCCAGGGCCAGACGGCGCCGGTCGCCCAGGGTCGCGCCCGGGTTGCCGCCCACGGGAGCAACGGGCGTGTTGTCGGTAAGGCCCTCGCCGTTGATATTACCGCTGACGAATTGGATGACGGCGCCTACTGCGGGCCGCACCAAGACAGTTGTGCTTTCACGATCGTCCTCGGTAGGATCGTCGTTGTTCGGGGTGCTGTCCGGGTCATTCTCGTTGACGGTTTTCACCTCGGCGGTAAGGGTGTAGCTTCCGGCGGTCGAGCCGACGGCGTCAATCTCCAGGGTGACCGAAGCCTCGGCGGCCAGAGCAGGAATAGTCCAAACACCGTTGCTGTAGACGCCGCCGCGCACCACGCCGACCAATCCGCTGGGAAGCGGGGCGCTGACCTGGATATCCGTCGCGGCATCGGGGCCCTGGTTGGTAAGCGTCAAGGTAAAGGTAACCTGTTCGTCCTCGAAAGGCGCGGTATTGCTGACCCTGACGGCCAGATCCAGGTCGGCCGAGGGTTCGCGCACGGTCAGCACGGCGGTATCGTCCTCATCGCCGTTGCCGTTGCCCGGCGTGGAGTCCGGATCGCCGGTGTCGGAAGCGCTTACCTCGGCGCTGCTGACAGCTTCGCCGCCGTTGAAGGTAGTGGTAAGGTTCAGCGTGGCCGAGCTCCCGGAAGCAAGCGCGCCGACGGTCCAGTCGCCGCTACCGGCGTTGTAACTGCCGCCGGCGTCGTCGCCCGCATAGGTCAGGGCGGCGGGCAGCGGCGCGCTTACGGTCACCGCGCCGACCGCATCGGGTCCGTGGTTGGTAAGCGTCCAACTCAGCGTAACGGTATCGCCCGGTGATGCCGTCTGTGCCGAGATTTCACCGCTCAGGGAAAGGTCGGCCGAGGGTGCGGGTGCGGCTACAACGCAGAACTCGCCGTCGAAAAGGGATGCGGACGGTTCGCCCGCGTTGAATTGGAAGCCGGAAGGCTCCAAGGTCAGGTCGGTGCAGCCGGGAACGGCACCGCCGGGTACGTCAAAGGTCAGGTACAGCAAGACCGCATCGCTATCCACGGTCAATTCGCTTCCGGCGGTGGAAGCTGCCGAGATCAGCACCCGGCCCGGAGTGGGTTCGTTGTCCACGACCAGGTCCCAGGTTTCTATGAGGCTGCCGGTCAGTTGAAGACCCGTGTAGTCGAGTAGAGCGGCGTCGAACAGGATTTCCAACTCGAAGGACTGAATACGGTGCGCTTCCAAAATTCGGCCCACCAACACGGGGATCGTCAGCGATTCGCCGGCTTCCGCCGCATGGCCGTCGCTAATCCATACCTGAACCGGGTCGACCGCGCGATTTCCGGGTTCTTGCGGGGGCGGAGAGAAACCGTATCCCGTCATCAAGATCCAAAGAATCAGCGGACTCGCCACATACCGGCCCATAACAGCCTCCCCCGCGTCCGTGGACGCAATGCTACCGTTAGGAGCCGAACGGCTCCTCATCGATCGATGCCTGCCAGGTTTCCTTGGGACTTACCGTCAGTCTTTTTTCTTTTGCTCGGGCTTTGCCTTGGCGTGGTCGGCCGCGCACTTGTGATCGGGCACCGTGGAATAGCAGGAACCCTTCACCTTGCCGTCCTTGCCCATGGTCACCACCATGGCGGACTGGAAGCGGCCTTCCAGGTCAACGATCACGGTGCCGTCGGCCAGGGTTTGTTGCCGCAGACCCTCGGAGGAGGTGTTGACCATTTGTTCCAGGGCGGCGCGCATCTCGGGGCTCAATTCGGCATCGCCGTCGGGGCCGCGATCACCGAGGGTGACCACCATGCCGGCCGCGCCTTGGACGTTTTGTTTCTTGTCGACCTTTTTGACCTCGGCCTGCTTGTCTTTTTTGGCGGCGGTCTCGGCGCATTTCTTGGTTTCGGCCTTACAGGGGGCTTCAGTGTTCTTGTCTTTATCGTCGGCGCCGATCACACCTACGGCGGTCAGCAGAAACAGGCACACTAACATACGTTTCATAACCAGATCCTCGATATTTCGTGGCCGGGAGGAGCGGAATCCCGCACCACGTCCCTTGTCACGCGGCAACAGCCGTCTATGCGGGTGGTTCCGACCGAGGATGGTACCCTGCCCGAGACTCGCGAGAGAGCCCTGGGTCGTTTTGAAAATAGAAGGGAAACCGGTTGTCGGCGCATTGGATCAGTCCCGCGCGGTTAATTATTTTGTCCTACCAGGCAGCCGTGCAACCCTGGCTTTTGCTTTAGGTCATCGGCTTTGCGTCCCGTTCTTTCGAACGGTTTGCCTTTGTCCGGCTGAACGCGATCGCCGCTACGATGGAATCAGCCTACGTTTCTTTTCGAACGGCCCGCTGCGAAACTTGAGCACGGACGGCGGTTTCTCCCCCGGGAACGGCGTCTACAAATGCTCGGTCGGGCGGACCAGTTGCGAGGCGAAGACGAAACGGAAGCCCTCGCGGTCCATCTTCGGCATTTCCTCGGCCAGGGCTTGTAAGGTGCCGGGATAGGGGTGGCCGATGGCGATGGCGGAACCCTCGCGGCGGGCAACCTCGCGGGTTTCGCGCAATTGTTTCACGGCAAATTCATAGGTTGCCTCGGCGTCGATAAACACATTTCGCTTGGCGGTGCGCATGTCTCTTTCACCGGCCATGCCGTAGGCGACAGTCCGCGGGCTGGTCCTGGAATCGATAAAGTACAGGTCGCGGCTCTTGACCTCGTCCAAAATCGGGGCCATCAAGGTGCGGTTGGCCGTGATCTTGGAACCCATGTGGTTGTTGACCCCCACCACAAACGGCACGCTGTTGAGCGCGTTGCGGACCGCCGTGCGGATCTCCTTCTCGGTCATGTGGGAGAGAATCGCGCCCTTGCCCGGGTTGGTTTTCGGAAAATTACCCGGTTCCATGGGCATGTGCAATATCACCTCGTAGCGGCTCTGGTGAAGCGAGATGGCGTTGGTTTTGGTATGAGCCAGGTAGGGCAGCACGGCAAAGGTGATCGGAAATTTCAACTCCAACACGAGGTCCAAATGGTTGACGGGGTAGTGGCCGATATCGTCCAAAATAATCGAGATACGCGGCGCGGCGCGTTCCTCGGGCGCGGACGGCGGCGCGGGAATGGGCACGTCGATGGGTTTCTTCTCGGCAACCCTCGAGTCCGGCTTGGGCGACGTCTTGCGCTTCTTGGGAACCACCTCGAAGATCAGGCGCAACGGCGTGCCGTCGGCCTTTTCCAGTTCCACCAGGTGATAATTCCTGCCGTCCCTCCAGGTTTCCTCACCGGGCCGCCAGACGCCGTTTTGCGATTCCACCCCGCGTTTCAGGGCGGCGACCACGCGGTTTTTGGTCTCGCGGTCCGGCATGCGGATCTTCCAGCGCTCCACACCGTCGCGCTTGGCCACCTGACGGTTGGCATCCAGGTCGATGCCCGCGGCCATCACCACGCTTTCGACCCACTCCACCTGCAAGCCGCGATAGAAATAACGCTCGTAATTCAGCGCCACGTAGCCGGCGCCTGCCGCCAAACCCATGAAAACCAGCAACAGAACCAAGCGGCCCCATGTGAAGCCGTTCGACTTCTTCTTTTTAGCTTTGGGGCGCCTTCTTGCGGGTTTCCTGGCCGGTTTGGCTTTGCTCTTCGTCGTCATGACCACAGATTATCGCATACATCCCCCCGGCGGCTACCATATTTAGTGTTTTGTGCTTAGATTTACATTAGATTCGGCCGCCGGCAAACTAACATTGCATCCCAAAAAAGTTTAAACTGTTTGCTAACCAGGTTCCGAGAGGGCCGTCCAATGGACATGAGCGGGACGGAAGCGCGGCTGATTGCCCAGGCAAAACAAGGAGACACCAATGCATTTCGGCAGATTGTCGAAGCCAACAGTCGCAATGTCTTCGGTCTGGCTTTTCGCATGTTGGGCAATGAGGCCGAGGCCGAGGACGTGGTTCAGGAAACCTTTCTACGCGCTTGGAAGAACCTGGACAAGTTCGACGGAAGGTCCGCCTTATCCACCTGGCTGTTCCGCATCGCCTCCAACCGCGCGCTGGACCTGATCAGAAGCCGAGCTCGCGCCGATCACCTGGCCGGCGAGGAAGCGGCCGCCCATCTGGACGCCGCTCCCGAAACCGCGCCCTCGCCCGAACAAAACGCCTACGCCGGTCAACTGGGCCGTCGCATCCACGCCGGTCTGGACGGCTTGACCCACCAGGAACGCACCGCGTTTGTGCTGCGACATTGCCAGGACTTTTCGGTGGCCGAAGTCAGCAAGGTGTTGGATACCAGCGTCAATACCGCCAAACAAGCCATCTTCCGAGCGGTTCGCAAACTGCGCGCCGCACTAAGTACGGGGGTGACCTCATGAGTTGTCCGAACGAAGACCAGTTGATCCTGCTGTATTACGGGGAAGCCGGGCATGCCGAAACCCTGCAAGGCCACATCGATTCCTGCAAGGGTTGCGCGCAACGCTACCGCGCCCTGGCGGCCATGCTCGGCAGTGTTCACCTGGAGGTTCCCGAACGGGGACCCGATTACGGCCGCCGGGTGTGGAACGCAATCCGTAACCGGTTACCGGAGAAAAAGGTCAAACGCGCCTGGTTTCGCCTGCCCGCCTGGACCGGGCCCGCCTTCGCCGCCGCGTTTCTCCTCGTCCTGGCTTTTATGGCCGGCCGCATCTCCAAACCCGATGCGCCGCCCGTCGACGAGGAACTCATGCGGCAGCGCGCTTTACTGGCAGCCGTCGGCAGTCACCTGGAGCGCGCCCAGGTCTTTTTGACCGAGGTAACCAACCGCAATGCGGACAACGCCTACAACCGGGAACAGGCCCGCTACCTGGTAGACGACAATCGCTTGATGCGTCAGGCCGCCTGGCTCGGCGAGGAAATCCAGCTGGCGAATTTTTTGGACGAGCTGGAAATCATCCTGGTCGAACTGGCCAACCGTAGCGGGATGGGCGCCGATTCCGTGCAAGTGGTAACCCGTGAGGAACGCACGGAGATCATTTTCAAAATACGCGTCTTCGAGAACCACGTCCGCGAACGGCGCACCGAAACCATGGAAGACACCCGCATCTAGGAGCAGCTTATGAAAATCGTCATCGCCCCGGCCGCCGTCGCTTTACTCTCCTTTGCTCTCCTGACCGGCGGGGTTCGTCATCCAAGTCAGCAAGAGGAAGCGGGCGTTTCGGAAGACTACGCCTTGGGCCGTAAAGCATTGAAGGACCGGCGTTGGGAAGATGCGTCGGCCCATTTCGACAAGGTCTTGGAAAACGACGGTAAGGAGGGCGCCGGCGCCTTGTATTGGAAGGCCTATGCCCAGAACAAGCTGAACATGCAGGCCGAGGCCATGCTGACCCTGAAGAAACTGGAGAGCCGCTATCCGGAAACCGGTTGGGCCCGCGACGGCAGGGAACTGGCCGAGGAGATCGGCATGGCGGCGGGCAGGGAGCCCGACCTGGAAGACGAAACCAAAATGGCCGCGCTTACCGGCCTGCTGCACATGCCCCCCGAAGAAGGACTGCCGATTGCCAAAAAGATCCTGGCCGGTAAGAGCTCGCAAGACCTGAAGGAAGGGACCCTGTTCGTACTCAGCCAGATGCGCACACCCGAGGCGCGCGAGATCGTCACCTCGATTGCCCGGGGCGAGCGCTACCCGGCGTTGCGGGAGAAGGGCATCCAACTATTGGGATTCCAAGGCGGCCGGGAAGCCGGGCAGGCCCTGGACGAGATCTACGAAACGGGCGACGACGGCGTCAAAGAGATGGTCGTCAACGCCTGGGCGACCGGCAGGCAACTGGACAAATTGGAGCACGTGGCAAAGGAAGGCTCGGGCGAGGTACGTGAGAAGGCCATGCGCGCACTGGGCGTCATGGGCGGCAGCGAGAAGTTGACGGCCATGTACCGCGCCGAGGAAGATGCCGAAAAACGCCTGGCGATACTTCAGGCCATGTTGCCCAATCGGCAGGCCGCCGATTTCTTCAAGGAGGTCTACCGCACTGGAACTCCGGAAGAAAAGGCCATGGCGATCAGGAACCTGGGCATCGTCGGTGAATGCGAGACTTTGAACGGCATTTACGAAAGCGCGGAAACGGTAAAACAAAAGGCCGTCATCATCGAGGCCATGATGCCGTCCGGCTGCGCGCTGTTGAAGGAGATCATGGAGACCGAGACCAATGACAGACTGCGTGCGGAAGCTCTGAAAGCCTATGCCTTTTCCCGCAAGATCGGCAAGAACGAAATCGTGGCTGTCTACGAAAACGATCCAAGCAAGGAAGTGCGCGAGGTCGCCTTGCAATGCCTGTTCACCGGGGGCGCGGCCAAAGAACTGATTGCGATTGCCAGGAAGGAAACAAACGAGGATTTACGCTTGAAAGCGGTGCGTTTCCTATCCCTGATGCGCAATGACGAGGCCCGAGCCTATATGAAGGAAATCCTGGAAGAACCCTGATACTCCTCGGTGGACACACGCCGGCCGGGATCGCGAATCACCACGACCATTTCGCCGTTGAAGCGGACAACCCACCGAGTCGAGTGACCTTCTATCGCTGTTTTCCCGGCTTATCATCGAAGAGGCAATTGCCGGGATGCAAGCTCCGGCAATTGCCTTCTGATCATGACGGGTTAAAACACGGGTTTGTCCGCTTTCAGGTACTTGTCGGCGAACTTCAAGACCTTCTCGAAGCCCTCGATGCGGTTTTTGCTCTTGCGGAAACCGTGGCCCTCGTCTTCAAAGACCACGTACTCCACGATGCCGTTGTTTTTGCGAATGGCTTCCACCAGGTCGTCGCTTTCTTCTTTGACGACCCGAGGGTCATTGGCGCCCTGCAGGATCATGATGGGTTTGGTGATCTTGTCGCCGTGGAATACCGGCGATATGGCGTACAGCATCTCGCGGTCCTTCTTGGGGTCGCCCAACTCGTCATACAGCGCCTGGCGGAAGCTCTCCCAATAGGGCGGAATGTTCTCCAGGGTGCGAATCCAGTTGGTGACGCCGAAGATATTGATGCCGATCACGAACTCGTCGGGCTCGAAAGCCAGGGCCGCCGCGGTCATGTAACCGCCGTAGGAACCGCCCATGATGCCGATCTTTTCGGGATTGACCCAGTCCAGGGTTTTCAGATAGTTCTTTGCGTCCACGCAATCCCACAGCGGCTCCTTGCCGTGCTTGCGGTCGTCGGCGGCAAAAAAGGTTTTACCGTACCCGGAAGAGCCGCGGTTGTTGACCATGTAGATCGCGTAACCGTGATTGATCAGGAACTGAATTTCGGCGCGGTAGGACGGCCGGCTTTGTCCGCCGGGTCCGCCGTGAATCCACAACAGGGCCGGTACCTGGTTCGTCGCGGAGGCGCCCTTGGGTTTGTACAGGAATCCCGGAATCTCCAGGCCGTCGCGCGCGTTGAAGCGCACCACCTCGCTGGACACCAGGTGGCCGGCGTAGATCTCGGGGTTCAGGTTATCGGTGAGAGTCGTCAGTTTCCCGTTCGTCAAGTTGTACAGGTAGAGATTGGCGGGCGCCGCGTCACTGTCCAAATAGAAACGCATGTAGTTGCCGCTACGCGAGAAGACCACGCTGGACAGATTGCCTTCCGGTAGATCGGGCAGCTTCAGCGCGTTACCGGTTTTGGTGTTGATGATTTCCAGTCGGGTCACCCCGTCCCAGTTCAGGGCGACGGTTCGCCAGAGCCCGTTGTGGCTGAAGGTTGCCCAGCTTACATTCCACTCGGCCTTGCGTACGGCTTCGCGATTACCGGTCGCCAGTTCGTAACGGTAGAGGCCCATGAACTCGCCTTCCTCGTCGCTCCGATAGTAGAGGTAACGATTTTCGGGCCCGAACTCGGCCGAAACCATGCGCGCCTTGCCGCCCTGCACCGGCTCGATCTGCTTGGGTTCGCCGCCTTCTTTCAGGTTGACCAGATAGAGTTTGTCTTCAAGGCTGGAGAGGTTCTTACCCAGGGTCAGCCATTGTTGATCCCGGCTGATATCGTAGAATTCCATGCCGACGTCGTTTTGGTAGAACATTTTGCGTTCCAGGGTCTTGGCGTCTATCCGGTAAAGGTCCATGAAGCGCTTGTCGCGGCGGTTGCTCTCCACGAAGAAGCTGTTGCCGTCGTGGGCAAACCCCCGGAAATTCTCGCGGATGCCCGCATCCACGGTCAGGTCGATCGGGTCGCCCTCACCGCCGCCCACGTATAGGTGGTACTCCTCGTTGCCGCCCTGATCGGCGCGATAGATAAAGCGATCGTCGTGATGGAAGTACCCGGAACCGAATGTGGTCTCTTGTGATTGGGTCAACGGTGTTTTTTCGCCCGTGGCCAGATCGATGCTGTAGACATTGAAGATGCCGGACTGGTTACTGGTGACCAGCATTTTGGTTTCGCCCTTGTTGAACGAACCGCCCATGACGCTGGTGGTTTTCATGAATTGGGCCATGGTGTAGGTTTGGAACGGAGGCGCGTCGGGCGCCGGCTCATTGGGCGCGGGCGCGGGCGACGGACCGCAGGCGACGCAAAGCAAAAGGACAAAAAGGACTGGAATGATTTTGTGCATGAGGGTTCCTCCATCAATGGTGATCGAACCTGAACCGGGTCAGGGCGCATGGGTACCTTATCATCATCTGGTCGCTAACGAACCTTGAATGGGTGCACGCGGAGCCGTAAGAGAGCCGATTGCCGAACAGACGGGTGTCTCCAAATAATTTTTATTCGCGACGATAATCAAACTTCTGTAAAAAACTCGACGACTCGCCGAAATGGGTAGCTCCGGGGCATAGAATAGAAATAATTATTATTGCTACATGAGGTTCTCGGGGATGGCCAGAAAACTGATCTTCGCCCACGCGGGCGAGCAATACGAAACACCGATTGCCAAACTGGACCGGGCTCGGGTCTACGGCCGGGTAGTCAAAAAGGCCGTCGACCGGGACGGGCAACCCTGTTACTTCGGAGCGCTATCGGCGGACGGCGCCCATATCTTCGGTCAAGGCGCCTTCGAGCTCGGCCATGTAGACACTGTCGGCCAATGGGTAGAGCGCGCCGAGCTGAACGCGGTGGACGCCGACGGCAAGCCGCTGGAGAAGCTGGAGTCTTCCTTCAAGCGCACCATCGAACTGGAAGAAACGGTTTCCATCGATACCTACCTGGACCATACGACGCGTCTGGTCTACCAGTTGGACGCCCCGGAAGCCCTGCTGCAATACGATGAGGACTCGGGCTGGGAACCCTGCCTGCCCGAACGGTTCGTGGACCTGTTGTTCTCAGTGTTCGTGCGCTTGCGTGACGACAAGGGCGTCAATCCCGAGGACCTGCGCCTGACGCAACTGCGCGACCTGGTAGACCTGGACAACCTGGAGAGCTCGCGCCGAACCATTCACTATCGAACTTCGGAAATCCTGCGACGCCGGGTCTGGACCAAGGTCACCAAGGGCAAAACCTCGGTGCGCAAACTCATCACCTGGCGAACCAACAAACACGAGGACGATCACGACTTCCCGCCGTTCGTCTTCTGCTATACGGACTACAGTCCCAACCGGGCGCAACCGCTCAAACGAACCGTACGCGGCGCCCTGAACGAAGCCCAGGCCGATCTTTTCTTCGAAAGTTTCCAAGCCAAAGAAATCAAAAAGGGCTGGCAGTAATGCGCTCCATAAGCAATCCGGCTCAAAATCGAACCTTCACCTTTGAATTCAGTGGCTTACACTTTTAAGGGGTCATTTTGGGGCCCGAAAAAAGTGCATCTTCGTATCCATATGGCTACTTCCTTCCGTCAGGGAGGTGCCCACATGCCACATGTGGCTACCTCCTCGGGCCGGGGATGTACGGGTGGGAATTTCATAGGGTATTTCCCCGGCTCAGGAACTAAGGCAATGGATTTCCGAGGGTACCCCCCGGCTCAAGGATGTACCCACATGTCACATGTACGTACCTCCCCAGCTCAAGGAGGTACCCTCGGAAATCCGGGATTAAGGTTCTTGAGCCGGGGATGTTGATTTGCGGATGCAAGTATGGCCTGTTTTGAGGCGAAATCAAGGGATCGGGGCACGAGGATTAATACTTTTTCGCCCGGAATAAGATGCCGGTTCACCGGGGTGTTGCCGGCCGGCGCGGCAAGCAGGCGCCGAGTGACGACGATCTACCATTTGAAACCCGAATGTTCACCATGAAGCGCGAGTATTTAGGAAAAGACAGCCGGTATCCAAGCGGCCCGTTTCGGAATGATCCATTTCGGGCTCTCGGCATAGCTTGGCAATCCCGATTCCGAGGGTCGCCGGAAAAAAATCAAGATAGCGGTAACGGTGTGTTTCCTATTAGGCAGTTCAACCATGCGTATAAAAAGACAATCGCCGGCTTTCAATCGTGAAATCGGCAATGGTTTCAACCCGATGGGAGGTTTGAGCGATCGGCTTTCTCCAACCTACTGAGGCTACTCAATCTTTAGGACGACGAAAGGTCGGTCCGCGTTGAGGTTAAGGTCCAACAATCATGGCCGGAGCAGGTTTTATAATGTCCTACCACTAACGGCTCAGCATAAATCAACGCACCCGAAACGCCGGCGGTGGTGTTTTCCCGGGCGAAGACTGTAGTTCGAAAACGGCAAGGCCCGGGCCAAGGTCCAAGGACTCATCGCCTGGAGCAAGAGACGCAGCTAAGCTACTGGAAAAACAGACCACAAGAATGAAAAGGGGCCGAAAAACGGCCCCTTTTCTCCTTCCCTGGGGACATAAAAAAGGTCGCTGACAGAAGCCGGCAACCCGAAAAGGTTGCTCAAATGATCCATTCATTCCTGGTGCGGGAGAAATACACCAGGCGCCTTTTTATACTTTTTGCGGCACCAACATCGCGGCCGCACACAATGGGTCCTCAGATGAATTTGGACCAGCTCTCCCTTTGCCTCGTCGATCCGGTTTGACTGCTTATGATGCCGTTGGCGGTTGTTATCTGGGTAGAGCTTGCCGTGGTCTACCAGGTCTTTATCTTTAAAACTACTCTTCATAGGGCCGCTCCACATGTGTTCTTTGTTGATAGAGTGGCAGCATAGGCTTTGAAATATCTACAAATTTTGAGTTATTATTGTTGAGCTGGCTAAACAAACCACGACGGGAAACCAGCCTGTCGTAGGAACCTGCTTCGGAAATGAAGCCGTCTTTTAAAACGAATACTCGGTGCGCCAGGCGAAAGGCATCGCCAGGCTGATCGGCACACAAAAGGATGGTGTGCCCGAGGACCTCGTAGATTTGTACAGCTTCCAGTGTGACATGCGTTCCCAGCAAGAAAACGAGTGGCACACTCCTGGCCGGAAGCGCGTGGCCCTCAGGATGGCCGATGGTCATCGCCCGCGTGCGCTCTTCCGGGGAACAGCCGAATAGAGGACGGCCGTTTATTAGTATTGTACCGCCGGCATTACCGGTTTCACGACCCATCAAAACGCCGGGCAGGCGCTCCGCATGTTCACCGCAAAGAGCATAAACGCCACCCTTGGGGATAGCCAGGTTCAACAACTGGAAAGGCGGGAGCTCTCGAGGCTTTGTGAATGTAAAATTGTTGAATAGCAGGACCTTAGGGGCAACACCCCATGAGCCGAAATGATCCCTGCCTACAGGGTTCTCCGAAACTAAAACTGGCATTATGATACTCCTGATGAGTGGGGTGCACCGCGACAGAAAAGAGACAAAGAAGCCGTCACGGCCACCACCACTCGAGGTCCCGCATCAATGGGAATGATGGCGATGATGGGGTTGCTCATCGCCTTCATGGGGGTCGTGTTGGTGATGGGAATTCTGGAGCGGGAGCTTATGGTCACTATTGGAATGATGATCTTCATGAACTGGGTGAAGGTGCGGCCCGGATGTGTCGTGTGCATGGCGGGAGTGCGGCGTGGTGGACAAAGGCGTGTGCTTGGGTGAGGCTGATCTGGCTGTCGTTGTATTCTTCTTCATTAGCTAACTCCTTTCAATCAGGTTACAGGGAATATATATCCGCCGGCATAGATATGCAAGAAATTTGTTGAAAAAATATAGAAATAATCAACAATTATGGTATTGACTTTTGTGTTCCTGGGGCTTATATTATGTAGTAGGCAGGCTCAAGGGGAGGTTGCCTCTCATCTCGGCACTTGTTCAGGAGTAAGATCATGCGGAGGAATGTTATGACAAACAAGTTCGTCAGCGCCTTCGCGCATCTTCATTAATGAAGAGAGCGCAAATGCGCGTCGACGGTTGGTTTCCCCGCGGACCGAACATTGCAGAGAGATTTCGCGTATGGACCGTCTTTTGGCGGCGATATGCCTGAAAATATTTCTTGGTGGGATGCCACTTGATTTTTTGAGAGTTGACGGCTCGTCCTGCATAAAGCAGGTTTCAATTATTTCAAGTCAGGAGGTATCGATGAAACCCAAGGCAAATATACTATTTACAATGTTTTCCAAGGAGTACGTCGCAATATGGCGCACGCACCGGAATCTTGCCGGGGTGCTCTATGCGGCACTTCACCACGATAATCGATAAGGCAAGCCAAAGCTCCGCCCTTGCACTGCCCGCCCGGCGGTGCCTGTCTACTCCGGACATGGCGCGCAAAAAAAGCTTGTCCCATCAGCTGAAGCAAGATCACTTCTTGTGTGATCACTCGGCCCTCAGAACTCACGGCTGCACCCACTTTGCAGATTAGACGTCAACCGTCCAGTCTCGGCAAAGTGATTGACCAACACCAATCCGAGATTGGGCTCTACCTATTGACAGGAGAGGTCCCATGAAATCGAAAGAGACAACAACGATTCCGACCAACAGAAAAGCGTTAAACGCGAATATCCCGATGGATTTGTTCGGCGACATGGAACAGTACTGCAACGAATCCGGCTACAACAAAACACAGGTACTGATCAGTGCTTTGACGCTCTTCCTTACTTTGAAGCACGAGGAGCAGCGCCACAAACGAAAATACCCGGGCCGGCGAATATCGACGCAAATTACCCTGGAAGCTCAATCCCAAACCGAGGAGGAGCAGAAAATTGCCTCCGTCCTCATCTATTGAAAAGGCGGCTATGGGGCCGGTGGAAACGCCGGCCCCTCCAGGAGTAGCGCCTCACAAATCGGGCTTACCGGCATCCGGACAAACCACCATTGCCCTCTTCCAAGCAGAGGTTTTTCGGAATCGATACCGCACAATCGCTCAGTAGATCAAAACGGAAGCGATCTTTTCCTCTTCTTCCGCCTGAGACTGAGCCTCCAACACCACCTGCGCCGTGATGCGCTTGCCGGGATGCTTGCGCTTCTGGCGCTGTTCTTCGCGTTTGATGGCCAGGAATTGATGCAGGGCGGCAATCACCACCTGCGTCTTACTGTAGCCGGAACCGTTACAGTACTGCTCCAGGTCCACGAAGAGGTCCTCGGGGATATTGGTGTTCAGCGGCTTCTTCTTAGCCTTCGGAAAAGGTTGAATGTTGTCGCTCACGAACCACCATCTCGGATATTTTTTTTGCACACGATTAGAGAGGGCTCCCATGCAACCGGAAATCAACAAAAAACATGGTCTAACATCCCCTCATTCATTCATAAACCTAATCCTTAAGATCCCATTTTGCAAGCCCTTTTTGGGGAAATATGCATTTAAGCACGAAAAAAGACCATGTTTCCGGTAGCTTTTTCAATAAAACATGAAGCCTTGAAAGACCCTTTCCCACTTTTTTAATTACCAAATCTCAACATAGATTCATCAATAAATATACATGCCTGAAAACAAACAAGGTACATCTCTTTTTTTGTTTGCAACGCTGTTAGACAGACGGTATCATAAATCGCTAACAATTTATTCAGATAACCTTTGTGAATCATTTGAGGGGCGGAATCTATTGGTGAAAATTTTCTTGCGGCCGACAGGGTGTTCCATCCTGGTCGGCCTGATCGACGTTTCCCCGGGAGACATCGGCGAATACGCCGATGCCGTGATCAAGCCGTTGCGGCGCTGGCGGCAACATCATGAGCGGCGGCAACAGGACGACCGGAAAATTACCACCGCCGCGAATCCGGAAGACTTCTACAAGGCGTGTGGTTTTTTCGGGATCGGCAATTGGAACTTCATCACCATGACCCTGGTCAGCGAGCAGGGTCTGGCCGCCCACCTCGGTTTTTTGGGACATCCGCACGGGCAAATGTACTTCCATGCGCACGATAGCTCGATTTATTTGGAACCCTCGGAAAGCTCAAAAGAAAAGGTGGTGATAGACCGTTTGCTGACGGTTGCGCGGGACCTGGGCATCAGCGACGTGGTTCACCTGCCGATCGATAGTCTCAAAAAGCGTAAGAATCAGCCGGCTCACGAGGCCTATGCCTACAAAGAACCCTCCGGAAGACGCCGCTACAAAAGCATTGTCTATCGGGGAACACATCGCTCTCTGGGGGAGTTGAGGCCGATTGGACTTTCTCACATCTACAGCGGGAACAAAAGTCTTTATGGCCTCTTCGACAATGAGAAATATAAGCCCGAAAAGAAGAAACCCAATTCATTCCTGAGAACAACGCATCCGGACGAGCTATTGACCATCTACCAACTGAAAATCAATCAGTTCTTCGGCTTGGAGAATTATTCCAAGGTGCACACGCTTGCCTATATGGCCATTCTCTTCATCTTACATGAACGACTCGCAGACATGCGTGAAAGCGGCACCCCCGCCGAGCACCTTCCCTCCTTCATCCGGCCCTTGTTTACCGACGGGTATTTCGACATGGTGGTCCTGATGCGGGGCTACCGGATCACCCTGATGGATGAGTTGATGCAGCATATCAAATTCATCTCCAGTAAACAGGTCTGCGCTATCTTGGGCCGCAAGGGGCTGAAACACCTTTGGAAGGGCCTTGGGCTTACCGGCGACGAAGAGGTGCCGCTTTTTACCCTTGCCCACTCTACCGTTGCGGTTCCCTACTCCAAGGTTAAAAATGTTGAAGATAAGCACAGGAAGGCATTGGACCGGCTTGCCGACTTTGACAGCCGGAAACACAAGATTCCGACCAGGCTCTATGATCGCCTCATTAAAGATCTTGCCTGTTACGGCGGACCGGAAGAAAAAAAGTTCAAACTACGCGCAAGCACCCAGATGTCGATAAAAAGTTGCCGTATGGCCGAGTCGTTGGAGGATCAAAGGATTTTCCGCGAGATGATTGGGGCCAAGGTCGCCGACAACAGCCAGTTTCTTTACGGCCGCCATGATTTCGATGTTTACCCGCCCAACGAAATGATCTCATTTGCCGAGTTCCTTGCTCGCCTGACCATCAGTGTTACCTTTTTTTTACGCAGGGGCTATCCGAAGAATATGAAGTCGAGATCCATTTTCCACCGCCGTTTGAACTCACCGGTTCTTTCGATTATCTCCAGACCCAAAATGAAGTTCAAGCTCGATCAACACTGGGCCCACCATGAAGAAATCTACCCAGACTTCCGTCAGAAAACCTTTAGTGTACTTTCCGTCGAAAATATCCAAAGGATTCTCGATCGATTGAACACAATCCGGCAGGATTACCCGGACAGTCCCGAGTTGGATGCTTATGATGCAAGTTGGCAGTTTTGGCATAACTACCTGGCGGAGCATTTCGAAACGGCAAGTGAATGCGATCCTCATGACATATTGGATATGTTCGAAGAGTTCCTTCAACTGCGATTCGGCACCGAGGTTTCACCGGAGACCCAGGAAAGCCTGATCTATGCGATCAGTATGATCGATAGCTGCCTGGCCGAGCCACTTCTCTTCAATCTGTACTTGGATGTCTTCAACCGGGTCAGCCGCCTCTTGGAAATTCTATTCACCCTTTCCCAGACCGAGATGGAAACGAGCCGTTTCAGGTTGGATTCATCCGACTTCGAGATCGACACCCAGCCCGACTTCGAGATCCACACCCAGCTCCACCTCAACTATTATGATCCCGAGGCCCGGCTCATCAAGAAATGGACCAGGGACGACAGCAACTATATCGGCCTGGAGGCCTTCTTCATCGGCCAGGTCGATCTATTTCAACAAGTTCTAGACCAACGCCAATCGGGCAGTTTCCCCAATTATGACCGCAGCATTTCCCGCATGTCCGACCTGAGGATGCTACACGCCAAAAAAATGGCCGGTATCTGTTGGATGATCAACAATATTCTCCAAACCGTCGGACGCAGCATTTCGATAGCAGTCGGTGGAGAAGATTTCACCCGGGCGGCGGGGATGACCCATTTCTTCCTGCCCGTTTTCAGCAACAGCCCCGAGGTTCTCTGCAACTATCACAATCAATCCATTTCCATCAATGCCCGCCTGCTGACGAGTATCGAAGGCATCACCAATATCGTCCATGAACTGGGCCACGTCATGATTCATAATATTTCCTCCAGAGGCCTGAGTAGAGATGGGGACACCCGTTATATCTGGCGGGAGGTGGCCTGCGACCTGACCATTTTCAAGCTTTGCTACGCACCGCTGAAAGGAGCTTTTTATTCCGGAAAATTCAATGACGAGTATCGGATTTATGACATGCCGCGAGTCTCATCCTTCCCCGGAGAAGAGGAATATGACTTGTATGACGACTTCCTGCTTGCTTGGATGTTCCATCTGATCCTCCACCCCAAGATCAAGAGAAGACAATCATTCAGGATTCTGTTATTGCGACTGGCGCTTATTCTGGCGGTTCTCAAGGTAAATAACTACCCGGAGCACTATTCCAGAGAGGAAACGGAATCGTGTGTTCGCAGAGTTTTTGAAACGTGTATTGCCCCGTTCATTCGAGTCAAGTATTCGCGCATGTTCATGAAGATCACTAACACAGGGCCACATGAGAAGCTACTTAATTTGAAAGATTCCTTCTGGTTGGATCTGTTCGAGCACGCGGATGATTTTCTAACCGGCGGTTTCTATGCCAATTTCGCCCTTGCCTTTGCCGGTTACCTGAATAGCCCAACGGAAGATCCCTTTCGCAAGGTTCTTGAGTACCTGGGAGCCGCGGACTCTCACGAAATCTCTCCCTACTTTAAACCGGTGATTATGATGGACCCCGTCGATCTTTTTTCCCTGGGCTCCGGTATCTTGCCAAAGGATTTCACTGACCCCGAAAGCTCCTTCGCGGCGGCCCTGCAACTGGCGGGTGTAATCAATCTGGGTTTTGTTCAACAGTTCAACTCGGCCAAGTTATTGTTCTCGGAGGGCTACCCGGGTTTTGAAAATCACCGGGATCAGCAGGCGCTCGCCAAAATGCGCCGGCTCATCAACGATTGTCTGCTTCAAGGTGAAATGAATCAAATCCGGCGTTATCTGAAAACCATCAACCGTTCTTTTGGCGTAACCCGGAAAAGTCAATCTCAACCAGGTGTTCCACGGCCTGAGCAGGTTGATCGCGACCTCATCCACCGTGCTTTGGACGGAGAAACTACTGATGATGATCAGTTGGCCGTTGCCCTATTGCATCTTTTCGGCGGCGAAAAAATCAAGATTCTTGGAAAAGAAAAATCCTTTATTTCCGGCACGGCTCAACTAACCCATGCGGATTACAGAAGTGGGCGGGCTGTTTTCCTCATCAGGCGTGGAGAGACAAAGCAAATCGACAACCTTTGGGTCGGGAATCAGGAGTCAGGACCTGTATCTCTTGTTTTGGTGCTGGATATCTCCGGATACCTCGATCCTCCCGTGGAAGAGGAAATCAAGTCTTACTTTTGCTGGATATCGCGATTGGAACTGAGGAGAATGGCCGATGCCGATTCCCGACAAGTTCTCGATCTTCTGGCGATGAAGCTGAAAGCATCCGATGAACAACGCCTTTCTCCCTATGTCAATGTCATAGATACAACTGTCATTCGGCAGGCTCTCGACGCTGAACACGTTTCCCCTGATTTGTTGATGAAGACAATTGGGCTTCGCCTAGGACTGGGTGAAACGGAAAGAATTCTAGAGGACGTGCACGGTCGTGATTTCTTTCAGGTCGAACTGCCGATGATGCCGCTCAATTTTACGGGATACGACCGCTCTATCATTTGTTATCTCCACATCCATGAGGAGGATGATTCGCTCAATGAAAGAACAGCCCAAACGATTCGAGCCTGGGAACGGGAGCGCGGTAAGTCGGTCCCTTTTGTCCTGGTGATCAACTTACGGAAAGATGATTGCAAGCTGGAAACCAGGAAAAAACAGGTCTTTTTGAGTCGTGGAGATGTATATGAACTGACTTCTGAACAATATGTCGATTCGGAAAAAAGGTCCCACTGGTTCACACGAACGGTGTTCATGAGACTTGACTTCAATGCCCAATATATACCTTATGGTACCAAAGGACCAGTTTTCGATAAGAGGTTTTTTGGGAGGGGCGATGAACTGGAACGATTGACCAAACAAGGAAAGAGGCGTGGAGGCTTGATCATCGGCCCTCACCAAAGTGGTAAGACATCTTTCTTGTTTCGGCTCGCCAAAAAATTGCATGCTGATGAAAAAAAGATCATCAATCTCACCTCAGGTAGCATCCATCATTTTTTCATGGAGACCATGCGTGCTCTGCCCGAGTCACCAGAAGACTCCGAAATCACACTTGACCTGTGGACAATAGCCATTCGTTCACAAGAGAAGCCGGTCACTTTCTTGATAGACGAGATTGACGATTTATTGGTTACCGACAGTAAGTCTCATTTCGAGATCACCAGTCGAATGAGATCTCTTCAACAGAACGGGTTTTGCCGCTTCTTTCTCTCAGGAAAAGAACATCTTTTCAAGTTTAGCAGAACAAAGGGAAATCCTCTGGTCAATTTCGGCGAAATGGTTGCCCTTTATGGGCTCGAAGAGCATGCCGCTTTGAATCTGATTACCCAACCAACACGAGAGCTTGGCTTTTCTATCAAGGGCGCTCAGGCAAAACGTATTTTCGAGGGGACCTCAGGAGTGCCTATCCTTATACAGGAGTTCTGTATTCGCCTTCTACAATACAAAAGGACAACTGGATCAAGTCTGATTGAAGATAGAGACATCAAGCAAATTGAAGATGACCCACTTTATCTTCAAAAAGTCTTCCATTTCTTTAAGCAGTCAAAAATTTATCCGGAAGCTCAACACCTTTTGATATTAGTGGGTCAGTCACTAAGAACAGGCTTGACAAGACAAGAAATCAACACTTCAATTGCCGAGGCCTACCCTGATATACTACTAGAGAATCTTGACGAAACTCTATCTTACTTGATATTTACTGGAGTACTAATTGAATTCGAAGTCGGTCATTACCGGCTTGGCCTGCCATATTTAATTAAAAAATTCGAGAAAGACCCTTCACTGGGTATGAGGGAGAGAGCTTGATTACATCTTTACAAAAAGCCCGAAATGTCATCTTTGAAACTCTTCGAGCTGATTATGTGGCTCTCCTGGCTCAAGATGATGCTGAGTTGATGGTGTTCTTTGAGCAACTTTTTCGATGTGATGACTTGCCAGTAGACATGCATTTTTTTGAGGTGTATCTTCCTGTTGATCAAGATAATTATAATGCCTTTTTGATGGAATTCCTAAGAGACCTTCATAGAAGTGTCAAGGATAAGCATCCTCAGATCGAACCTCCCGAGACCGATATATCAGCAAGCCAGGCTTTTCAACACTATCTTGACAAGCTCAAGAAGCAGCTTTCTCGTGGACTTCTTGTAATTTCTTTACATGCATTAGCTCGAGTACAATTCCAACCCCTCAAGATATTGTTGAAAAAGCTTGAAGATTATTACAAGCGCATTAAAACGGGTAACCCCTTCCGTTTCGTAGTCACTGGTGGTCGTCACCTTTGGAAGCTTTGCAGTTCTCCTGATTCCTCAATCTCTCCCTTCAACATCGCCGAGCCAATTTTAGTGCCTGATCGTTTGTTAGGGGAGCTCCAAATGCTTGATCCTCAAAGAGGAAAAGCCATTTTCGAAATGACTCATGGCGTTCCAGAGTTGATAGACTCAATCCCTGAAGGAAAGGCCCAAGTCAACATTAGTGACTTTTTTAAAATAATCAAGAAATATTGGCGAGGGTTGAGTCCTGGAAGCAAGGAAGCGCTAAAAGAAAAAGCACTAATAAGCGATTTTCCAAAATGTGAAGGCGAAACGGACCAAGGAAACATACCTGTGTTCAATATCGATCCAACGACAGATGAAACTATCTGGTATGACGCCTTTTGGCATGGTTTTCTGCGTTGTCAGAATAACAAGCTCGCTTGGCGCTCCCCCGCTCACCGGGCATTCGTAGAGACACAGGTGAAAAGCTCCTCATCTGTCCACACCCCTCAAATAGCGAGGACTCTCAGTTGGCTTCACCTTTCAGATTTTCATTTTAAAGATGAACTTAAATTGAGTGAAGAACCCAAAATCAATTGCCTCATTCGGGATATCATTGTCCCTCATCCCAAGCCCGACATGGTTTTTGTAACTGGCGATATTGCCTTCAGTGGAAAAAGGCCGGAGTATGAGGTTGCCATAAAACAATTCACCCGGCTTGCCAGGAAATTGGGTCATGATCCGAAGCTTGACTGGTTCATTGTTCCTGGCAACCATGATGTCGATAGAGGTATTAAATCTCTTCGGAAGTCTGCTCGTAAAATATTAGCAAGTAAAGAAGAGGCCGATACCTTATTGGAAGAAGCCTATACTTGGCGTATTTTCTCATCACGCCAACGTGAATTCCGCAACTTTATACGTCGGTTTTTAGGGGAAGACCGCGCATGGAAACCGTCAACACCATGGAGAGTTGAAACTTATACCAAAGATGATATAGCCGTTGCTATTCTCTGCTTAAATACCGCATGGGCTAGTCAGGATGATAACGACAAGGGGGCTCTCCTTTTTGGAGAGTTTCAAATTCGCCATGCCATCAAGGAAGCTAGAGTTCTGAAACCCGATCTGCAAATTGCTTTGCATCATCATCCCCCTGATGAATTGGTCGGCCACGACATGGATAGTTATACCGATCTTCTAAAAAGTGAATGTAATGTCCTCCTTCATGGTCATGTCCACAATCCGAAAATGGATCTTTCTTCCATTTCTGAAAACCTAGAATTGAGAGCCGGTGCTACAAATGCTGAAAATAAGGATGAACTTGCCATTCTCAGGTGCACTCTCGATTTGGACAACCGAAAAATTGAAGTCCAGGCGTGGAAATGGGAGAAGAAAAATGGCGAGCGGTGGGAACCATATAAGCTACATCTTAAAATGGGCACCGATGGAATTTGGACGCAACCTTTTCCGTCTACATGGTTCTCATATAAGGCCTGACTTTATTATCTCTCTTCGGATGTAGGGGCTTTCATTGCTGGTAGAGTAGAAGTAACCAGACCAATCCAGTGGTTCCGGCCTTTGTTGTCTACCTTGATTGGTTGATTATGCGCGCTCGAAGACCACCTGAAATGAGTGGGAGGCTTGCTAGCGCTGCCAAAAATGTAGCGCCAGAAAGCCGCACTATCTGGCCCCAATGTGCAGATTCTTTCGAAAGTTGAGTGAAGCGAGCACTTTCGAAAGAATCTACACATTGATGCCGATCATCGCCCTTAGTCAAACAAAACAAAGGCCGCGAGCCAATCACTCATGGGCGCAGGGCCGCCGGACATTCCATATTGGTTTCGGGGCGAACCATCTCGTCGTAGTCCACCATGGTCATCATGCCGTCCTTGTCGTAACCGGCCAGGGGTTCGGTTTCGTCTTTGAAACCGCCGTTGAGACGGGCTTGGAGGGCGCGCTGGTGACTCCACATGTCGAAGGCGTCCTGGTCTTCGCGGGTGATGGCGTGCATGGTGCGGAGGTACTCCGCTGTCAGGCCCATCATGCCGGAGGCCATGGCCGCGTGTTTGGCCATGGCTGGTTTGGCGTCGATGCCGTGCATCCTGGGCACGTGACCCATGTGTTCATTCCGCCACCCTCCGCAGAATCCGGTCTAAATGCTTTTTCAACAATGACTTGCATACCCTTTTAGATTGCTGATCGGAAACACGAGCCGCCTGATTTCGCCATGGCGAAATGCCCGCGAGACGCGGGCGCTCCCGGGAATACCTCATTGTTTGGTTTAACTACTTCGTTGAATGTTCGCTTCTCCGGCGCTCCCGGGAATACTCCATCGTCCGCGCCACCGGCTCGATTTCCGGCCGGTAGACCGTTACCTCTCCATGCCGTTCCCGACGGAAGGCTCGTGTGACGCCTACCAGCGATTCTCCCGAGCCGATGAACAGGTACCCTTGCGGACTCATCCAGGACAACACCTCCTCGAAAAAGGCGGCGCGGGTGGGCGGGTCGAAGTAAATGGCCACGTTCTTACAGAATACGATGTCGAAACGGGCCGGCAGCGTGCCCGGGTTCAGCAGGTTGCGCACCTCGAAACGCACCAACTGTCGCAAGTTGTCCCGTATGCGGCGGCCGCCCTCGTGGGGTTGGAAATAGCGGTCGATGAAGGCCGGGTCCACTTTTTTCCCCAGGTCGCGGTAGACGCCCTCTCGCGCCATGGCCAGGGAAGCGGGTGCGATATCCCAGGCGTGGATGCGCACCAGGCGCTCGGCGCGTTCGCCTAAAACATCCGCTGCCGTCATGGCCAGGGACCATGGCTCCTCACCGGTGGAACATCCGGCGCTGAGGACTTGTAGGGGGCGATCCCGGGTTTGTGTTTCAAATTGGGCGCGCAGCAGGTCCGCAAAAAATTCGTAGGCGGGCGGATGACGAAAGAAGTTGGTTTCATGGGTGGTCATGACCTGGACGATTTCAGCGGGCAAGGCGCCGTTCCAGTCGTCCTGAGCCTGGGCGTAGAGATCCATCAGGTCATCGAAACCGTAGGCGTTGAGCAGTGGCGATAAACGAGTTGCCAGGAGGTAGGACTTCTGCTCATCGAGGTGAATGCCGGCCATGTCCTTGAGTAACGCTTGCCAGAGTTTGAACTGTTCAGGGGTGAGTGGCATCACCTTGGCCTTAGATGATTGGAATGAGAATTCAGAAAGCCGTGTTTCCTAAAGCGAATTGCGAGGAACTGTCCGTGCATTTGGATCAGACAGGTATAATAGCCCTATTATAGCTTGATTTTAAGCAAATACGTCCTGGCATTCAAATCCAACGCTACAACCGGGGTACCTTTTCCATGGAGCATGTCGCTATTATCGGCAACGGGATCAGTGGGATCACGGTAGCGCGTTATGTCCGCAAGTTAAGCGACAAGCGCATTACCGTCATTTCGGCCGAATCCCGCCACTTCTTCTCGCGTACCGCCCTCATGTACATCTACATGGGCCATATGAAATACGAACATACCAAGCCTTACGAAGACTGGTTCTGGGAAAAGAACCGCATCGATCTGATCCACGATTACGTTACCGAGATCGACACCGAATCCAAGCGGCTGACCTTGCGAAACGGGCCCGCCGTCGACTACGACAAGTTGGTCATTGCAACCGGCAGCAAATCCAACAAGTTCGGCTGGCCGGGCCAGGACCTGGACGGGGTCCAGGGCTTGTACAGCCTGCAAGACCTGGAACTGATGGAAAAGAATTCCAGGGATGTGAACCACGCCGTCATCATCGGCGGCGGCCTGATCGGTGTGGAGATGTCGGAAATGTTTCACTCACGCGGCATCCACACCACCTTCCTCATTCGCGAGCCCCACTTTTGGGGCAACATCATGCGACCCGAGGAAGGAGCCCTTATCGGCCGTCACCTGAACGGGCACGGCGTGGAACTGAAATGCAACACCCAGTTGGACCATGTCATCGACGACGGCAACGGCCGCTGTCGCGGCGTGGTCACCGACCAGGGCGAGGAACTGGCTTGTCAGTTCGTGGGCCTGACCGCCGGTGTGCATCCCAATTTAGACCTGGTCAAAAATTCGGCGGTGGAAACCGGACGCGGCGTTATCGTCAACGAGTACCTGGAAACCAATGTGCCCGATGTCTACTCGGCGGGCGATTGCGCCGAAATCCGCACCAATCCCGACGAGCGCGGCCGCGTGGAGCAGCTTTGGTACACCGGGCGCATGCAGGGCGAGGCACTGGCCCGCACCATTTGCGGCGAGCGCACGCGCTACGATCGCGGCATCTGGTTCAACTCGGCCAAGTTCTACGATATCGAATACCATACCTACGGCGTGGTTTGGCCCGAGGACCGCGAGGGCGAGACCTCCATGTACTGGGAAAACGAGGCGGGCGACAAGTGCATGCGCTTCGTCTTCAATCAAGAAGACCGCTGCCTGATCGGCATGAACGCCTTCGGCATCCGCTACCGCCACCAGGTCTTCGAGCGCTGGCTGGCCGACAACCGGCCCTTGGAATATGTATTGACCCACCTGAGCGAGGCCAATTTCGACCCGGAATTCTTCAAGCATTTCGAGGCCGACATGGTCGACAAATACAATCAAATGAACATCGGTCCCAAAGTTACCTTAGCCAAAAAGAAAAAATTATTGGGCATCTTTTAAGAGAGAGGAGCATTCGAGATGGCACAAGCCGATGCCAGTTTGCAGCTGGTTCCCGAGGTAAATCCATACACATTGAGACCATTGAGAAAAGCCTGCCTGGTCGGGTTCGCGTTAGGCGTTCTCCTACTCGCCGCCGTTCAAACCGGGGCGCCCTACAACGTGGGATGGGCCGGACTCATCCTGGCGATTGTCTCGTCCCTGGTTTACATATTCGACCTGAGACACGACGGACCGCCGGGCATCAAGAACAACGGCATCATGCACAGCGGCGCCCTGTCGCGCGGCGCATGGGGCTGGTTCCTGGGCGTCTTCATCACCGGCTTCTACGTAATCGTCTACTTCTACCCGAGCTATGTGTCCCGCCTGATCGAAATGGTCGATCCGCTGAAGATCGCCGTCTCGGGTCAGCCCGGCGTCTCCCGCAATGAGGCGGGCGAGATTACGGGCCACAGCCAATGGTTCTTCTACGGCTTCCTGTACACCCTCTCCATTTTGGTGATGGGCGTGCGCGCCATTATGAAATACCGTCACAGCCGCTACCAGATCCTGCGAACCATTTCCGTCATGGCGGCGCAACTCTTCCTGGCTTTTCTGATCCCCGACATCCTGATGCGCCTGAACGAGGGCAGGGGCTGGTTCGCCTGGGCCAACATCTGGCCGCTGAACTTCTACGGCTTCGAACCCTGGAACCTTGACAACCTGTGGAAGAACGCCGGTTTCATCGGCCGTAGCGCGGTGGTTTGGGCGGTGGCTTCCATCATCCTGGTTACGCCCGTGCTCACCTACTTCTACGGCAAACGCTGGTACTGTTCCTGGGTCTGCGGTTGCGGCGGACTGGCCGAAACCCTGGGCGACCCCTGGCGGCAGAACTCGGACAAATCCCTGCGCGCCTGGAAGATCGAGCGCTGGATGATCCACCTGGTGCTGGTTCTGGTGGTGGTGACGACCGGCACCCTGTTCCTGCACTACCAGTTCAACATCCTGGGCGACTTGGGGAACACGCTCAAGAAATGGTACGGTTTCCTGATCATGAGCGTGTTCGCGGGCGTGATCGGCGTGGGCTTCTATCCCATCATGGGCAGCCGCGTCTGGTGCCGCTTCGGTTGCCCCATGGCCGCCGTCCTGGGCATCATCCAACGCTACTTCTCGCGTTTCCGCATTACCACCAACGGCGGGCAATGCATTTCCTGCGGCAACTGCTCCACCTATTGCGAGATGGGCATCGACGTACGCTATTATGCCCAACGCGGTGAAAACATCGTCCGCGCCTCCTGTGTGGGCTGCGGCGTCTGCTCCGCGGTATGCCCGCGCGGCGTGCTGAACCTGGAGAACGGCCCCGTGAAAGGCCGCTTCGCGGTCTAAACTGAAAACTAACCGACCGGATACAAGGTCGGATTCTTGAAGGGAATCAACGCAAGAATCACCGAGGGACTGTAAAACGTGGCCCGCTCGATCACGCCGCCGGTAAGAATGCCGGTGGCGCCTTCCTTGCGTTTACTGTCGATGCGGCTGAAGACCCGGTCGTTGGCCCGGCCCAATTCCATGCCGCCCTGCACCAGGTCGGCAATTTCATCGGGAATGAAAAAGCTGCCGGTGCGACTGCGCCCGGTGCGGTCGGCGCTTTGCACCACGATCCAGGCAAAGGCTTCCAACTTGCCCTCGCGGTTCTGCATGCCGCCTTCCAGGCCCACCCAGAAACGGGCGTCGGGCAGTTTCTCCCTTGCGCCGGCTACCCGATTCATGGCGCCGCGCAGGGTTTCACCGTCGCTTAAGGGTTGATCGGCCACGCCCGAGGGAACCGAGACCGTTTCCCACTGAAAATTCCGCTCGGGAAACATGGCGAGAAAGCCGTCCTGTACCGCCCGCAACTTGACCGGATTCCCCGAGGCAACCACCACCTTTTCCATCGCTACCCTCCGACGGCGCGCGACCGCTTTTCAAAACCAGGACATTATACCCGATCGGCAACCCAGTGCAAGCTGCCCCGGATAGACTGCACGGGCCTACACGAGCGAACGCAACCAGGTTTCTCGACTTCGGCGAACTGCCGGCCGTGCCGGCTTGTCTCGACCAGGCGTCAAATAATGACTGTTTAGCCGGCAGCACATGTAAAACTGCGGAATGAACATCTATTTCTCAGTCCAGACCGGAACGTCCCTGCAAGGGGATTTACTCGAGTTCATCGGTCATTGGCACGCTCTCGATGTGATAGACTGAAGGAGTGTCAGAGATTGACCCGGGAGGTGCCTTACTATGACCACCATCCAACTCCCTCTCGATGAGGAAACCCTCAATCGAGCTCGGCTGGCTGCCTCGCGGCAAGATGCCGACCTGGAGACGATGATCGTTAACATTGTTGTCAAACTGGCCCAATCCCAAGAAACTGCCGACCCGTTCCATGGTATGTTTGGTGATGAGCCCGAGCTTGTCGATCAAGTCGTCTCTGAAGCCTTCGATGCCCGTGAAAGGGATACACTAAGGTAGCCCCATGAAGAAGGCACTCCTTGACACCGATATCTTTTCCGAGATCCTTAAGGCAAAAGATCAGCGGGTTGCTGCTGCCGCGAAAGCTTATCACTCGATTTTTAATCGATATTCTATTTCTACAATAACTGTCATGGAAATCGTCAAAGGGTTTCATAAGATGCGGCGGGAAGATCGGCTTCAGATAGTTCTTGCTAATCTTGATTCACTTGAGATCATCCCTTTGGATCGAGAAAGTGGTATTCTCGCCGGCAGGATCTATGCGGATTTGGAGCGAACAGGTCAGCCGATCGGGAGAGCTGACCCCATGATTGCAGGAATTGCCATTGCCGGCAACTTAACCTTGATTTCCGGCAATACCGCTCATTTCCAGCGCATTATTGATATTGGCTACCCATTGGATTTGGGGAATTGGAGAGGCAACAACTGAGCATCGGGAACGACCGTTTGTCGGGCATCTTTGGTGAAGCCTATGGCCAATCAAGCCGGCGTCAGGCAATGTTGCCGGTATCGATCCATCGGGCAAAGAGCCATGGGGATCGTGAAATACCCAAAGAATGGGAAAAGCGTCAGAGATGCATTAGGCGAAACGAGCGAGCTATTCGTCAGGCAAAATCGGCATGCTTGCCTGTATCAGGCAGCGGATAGCTCAGTTTGATGGGGCAATCGCTCAGCTTTTAGGTGGCAACAGTCGTACCGACGTGTGTGGCAAAGGTTCGTTTGGTTGACACCGGGAGCCCATCAGGCAAAGGCGATATTTCCTGTTTGTAATCTATCTATGTTCAGAATACCCTCCCCAAAATTTGATTTCCGTCCTTTATCAAGGCCCTTCAGTCTTTCATTCCTCCACACCGTCGCCCTCCTCCTTGGTCCTTCCGATCATGCGCGACCACGTTCCTGCCGGTTGGCTTCACTGCAAGGCTGTCGCCGCTTGGGTGATTTCTCTTCAGATCAAGGGGAGACTTAGGTTCCTCCGACTGGAGGTTTCTGGTGATTACCTTGCGTGGCAAACGAAATCGCTTCCAAGTTCTCAATGTCGTGGAAGGTTACCGGTACCAATTACCCGGGTCTGTTCGTTTCGCTTGGCGCCAAAGGTCGTAAGGCCGAAGACCGCTTTATGGGGTTTCACACGGCTGGAGCGAGCCGGGATGACTACGACTACTGATTCCTTTCACATTACTTTTCGGGGCGCAAAGAATCAGGACTGATTTTTAGGGGAGTGACTTTTGGAATCGAGGAATCAGCACTGATTCCCGGGAGAGTGACTTTTGGAATCGAGGAATCAGGACCGATTCTTTGGCTCTCGGTTTACCGGAACAACCAATGACAACCGGAAATAAGGCTCTTCCCAGCTATATCGACAACCAAAACCCAAAACCCAACATGGGGGCGATGCGCATCTTTTCCGGCAGGCCTCGATTTTTCCACCCGCACCGGGGCGAGGAACTATCTTGCGCCGGAGATGTGCCGATAAGCACTTGTTGAGAACCTCGATCGTCCCGGTCCCTGCTTTGGATCGCTTCGTGCCCGGGCTTTCTCACGCTACTCTTGCGGCGCGCTTCGGCGAGCGGACGGTTATAATAGGTTTCTTGACTCTATCTCATCACTGGAGCGGTCGGTTTGTCCGAAAGTGTACTCAATAAAAAGAAGCGACTCCTGATCCAACGCGATGAACTTTTGGAAGAAATCGGGCAGGCCATTTTCGAATCGGAGGAACTGCCGAACGAATTCAAGATGCTGCCCCAGGAATTCAACAGTATGGACATCCTGTTGAGCCAGTTGAAGGAGCGCTACCGGGCGCTCAAGGAAGAGCGTGACAAGGTTCGCCAGGATGTGAAAGCCATTCTCCAGCGAATGACGGTCGAGGACAAGCACTTCGAAGACGCCCTGCGGCCCAAGCGGCAACTGCGCGACGAACTGGCGTTGCGCGTGCGCTTTCAGAAGGACCAGCTGCGCAAACGCCTGCGCAAACAGCAGCTCAAACGACCACGCAAAAAAGAGGACGCGGTCATTCCGGCGGAGTTGAGGCAGGATTATGAAAAGATGCAGGGTCAGTGCGATGAGTTGGAAGGGGAGAAGGAAGCGGCTCGCAAGGCCTGCCGCAATGAGTTGAAACCCCTGGAAGATCGAGTTCAAGATCTGGACCTGACCATCCGCAAGGTGCATGCCGAGGAGGAGCAACTCTCGTCGCACCGCAAGAAACGCCTGCGCGATCTGGGCTTCTGGTACCACAACCGTCACCCGGACGCGACCGAGTTCGGTCCCCGCTTCGGCCAGTTGAAGCTGTTGCGTCTGGAGTTGGCCGAGTCCAACAAGAAACAGCCGGTGGAACTCCCTCCCCTGGAACCCGAAAAGCCTGAGGCCCGGGAGAACCGGGGCTGGATTTGGGTGGTGGTCTTCTTCCTGGTCGCCGGTGGTTTGGGGTATCTTCAGCGCACGCGCTACCGGGTTGACAATGTACCGCTGGAGGGCATTGCCGTCGCGTTTCAGGCGAATGCCTTTGACTACCGCGTCTACGCCGACCTGACCGACAACCCGCCCGCCACCCTGAACCCCGATCTGCCGGATCTGAGCGAACTGCCCGGCAGCATAGCCTTTCGCGATATGGGACCCGAGGATATTACCGCGTTTGTGGTGTCCAGGGATAAAACGGCTGAGGGCGACCTCCGCTTCTGCGGTTTGCATTTTCGTCGCGTGCCCACCCGGTTTCCTTTTCGCCTGGCTCAGGAAGGATGGACCAACCTGGCCACGGAAAAGAACTGGCGGGCCATGGTCCGTGGCGGCTGGGTTTGGATCATCCTCAATGAGCGAACCTATTTCCTGACTCCCGAGGACCAGGTGGACCGTTTCCTGGACTTGACCTACACGGACGGCGGCCCCGATCTGGTGGTGCAAAAGCCCCTTCCCGGTTTCGATTCCAACCGGCCCCTGCTGTTCGGCTACCGACGGGTGCGCTGGTTGCGCAACGGATCGGACTCCCGTTTCGAGTTGAGAACCGAGGCATTGCTCAACGATCTGCCCTTGCGTCGCGATTATGTGCGGAGCGTCTTGCCGGAAGAGGGACCGGTCCGGGTTTCCTTCGAAGGCGTCAACCTGATTCTGGAAACCACGGGGCTGCCGGTCACCGATGTCGGTTCCGAGGGTCTGCAGCGACATATCACCATGCTGGCCGATCGCGCCCTTACGCCGGCCCGCTCGTCGCAACACAATCCAAGCGGGTTACCCGCCCCGGAGAACGCCGAGGGCGAGCACAGTTTGCTGGTCTTCCGCGACAAGACCGATCACTTGGAGGAATTATTCGAGCTGCCCGTCGATCACCCCGTGGACGACCTGACTTATGACGTGCGCGGCAGCCTGTTCGCGCTGGATCAGGAGGGCCGCTCCTTGTATCGTTATGCCTTTCAAGGCGGCGGCCTGGTTCCTGACGGCCGGGTGAATTTTTCCGAGTACGACACCCAGGACGATATGCAGGATTTTCGACCCGGACGCCTGGTGCCCGCTCCTGACGGCACCGGCCTGTTATTGTTGGAAACGCGAAGAAAAGGCGGTCCTCCTCGGCTGGTCTTCGTTTCCCCGGTCAATTTACAGGTGCTCTGGGTCGAAGTGTTGCCCGAGGGCGTGCGGCGCGCCGATTGCGCCGCCTGGGATGCCGCTTCCGAACGCCTGTACGTGGGCTGCGGCAAGGGGCGGCGCACCGATGCCGGCCTGGTGGTCATCAACCGTACGGGTTATCGACTGGATGTGGAAGAGACCGTGACCCTGACCCCGGGGAGGAAGCGCACTTATATCGCCGCCATCCTGCTCACCCCGGAAGCGGCCTATCTTCAGCAATTACCCGAGGGCCGCCTGATTCGGTTCGAACTGGCCGGACACACCAGTGACGTTTTGGAACCCGATCAATTGGAGCGTTCAAACGTGGGTGACCGGGCGGGCCCCAATCATTTATTATTGAGTCGCACCGGAGAACTGTTGTTCATGTTGGACCCGCTGGGCGATTCGCGCGCCGACAAGGCCATGCGTTTAATTCGCCGTGACCGCCGGCCCGAGTTCCTCGGCAGCCTGCCTTTCAGTACCGGCGCCTTTTCCATGGTGCGCATTCCCCTTACCGACCGGCTTTGGGTCAGTCGCCCGGAAGAAGATCGCCTGATCAGCGTGATGCTGCGAAAGGGAAAACTGGAATCGAAGCAGCTGCGCCTGTTCACGCATTTCACTCCGCGTCATCTGGCCTTGGATGAATGGGGTCATCACCTCTTCGTGGCGGGCAAAAGACATCCCTGAGAGCGCAGATACCGGGTAGAATATAATTCACACCGAATTCTATGCGAATCTTCGCAAAAAATGAACAAACGCTACAGTAGGATTTGCACTTCCCGTGTCCTACATTTTTGTAGGTCTGAATTCATCCTGTTTTTGTAGTCCCATGAGCACGCTGTAAATATTCAACTTGTGGGACTCGTGTTTTGGAAAATGTAGTGACCGAAGGGCACAATCCTACATTCCCGTAGGAATTGAGAAAGACAGTAACCTACTAAAATGTAGGAAACCGACCCGTCTTGGTGTACAAAATGCCCGAAGCCTTGCCAACAAGTTATGCAAAGCCTTGGGGTGCGTCCGTTTGCCCCGGTTGGCATCGATCCTGCCCTTAGGAGGGTGCCTGATGAACGACCCCGAGTTTTGGATGGATCGTTTTTGGAGGAGAACCATGAAGTTTCGGTGCCTGATTCCACTTTTTCTCTTGTCCGCTGCCGCCATGGGAAATGACACGGTATCCGCGGAAATGTTCACGATTAACAACACCTGGATGATGGTAGCGGCCTTCCTGGTTTTTGTGATGCACCTGGGTTTTGCCGGCTTGGAAGCCGGGATGACTCAAGCAAAAAATACGGTCAATATCCTTTATAAGAATGTCGCCATATTATGCATCGGCTTGCTGACCTATGCATTGATGGGCTTCAACCTGATGTACCCGGGCGAAGAGTTCGCCGGGGCCTTCTTCGGATTTGCCGGTTTCGGTATCGGCACCGACGCCGCGGGGCTGACTTCAGCCTATAACAGCGGCTACACCTATTACACGGATTTCCTGTTCCAAGCCATGTTTGCCGCAACCGCCGCCACCATCGTGTCCGGCGCCGTGGCCGAACGCATCAAGCTGGGCCCCTTCCTGTGGTTCAGCACCGCCTACGTGGCCCTGATCTACCCCATGGTGGGCATGTGGAAATGGGGCGGCGGCTGGCTTGCCGAACTGGGTTTCCACGATTTCGCCGGCTCCACGCTGGTGCACGCCGTGGGCGGCTGGGCCGCTCTGGTGGGCGCCTGGATGTTGGGTCCGCGCCGCGATCGTTACAAAAAATGCGGTAAGCCCAACAGCATTGGGACGCACAACTTCCCGTTGGCCTTCATCGGCGTTTTCCTTCTGTGGTTGGGCTGGTTCGGTTTCAACGGCGGTTCCGTGCTTTCGGCAGATCCCGGCGGGGTTTCGCTGGTCCTGGTGACCACCAACCTGGCTGCCGCTGCCGGCGTTATGGGCGCCTTGACCGTCTCGCAACTGATTTCCAAACGCTATGACTTGAGCATGGCGCTTAACGGCGCGCTTGCCGGTCTGGTTTCCATTACCGCGGGCGCCGATGTAACCAGTCCCGTCAGTGCGATCGTCATCGGCTTGATCGGCGGCGGCCTGGTGGTACTGGGCATCAAGTTTTTCGACCGCATGAAGATCGACGATCCCGTCAGCGCCGTCTCGGTGCACCTGGTTTGCGGCGTCTGGGGCACGCTGGCCGTGGGCATCTTCGGCGTGGCCGACCCCGCGGTGCTGGGTTACACGCTCAGCTTCAAGGCGCAGCTCATCGGAACGCTTGCCGCCGGCGCCTTCTGCCTGGTGTCCAGCTTCCTGCTCTTCGGCGCGGTCAAACTGATCGCGGGCCTCCGTGTCACCGACGAACACGAGGTTATGGGCCTGGATCTTCACGAACACGGCGTTCAAGCCTACAACGGCTTTCCCTTCACGGCTTCCAATTAATTACAACAATAATTACAACCCCTTGCGGATTACGAATCGGGAGGAACCCCATGTCTTTGATGCCAAATTTCGATATCACCGGTATTTTCCGACAAAAGTTGGACCTCACCAAAACCGGAGTAACGGATGAGTTTCGGGTATCGGGGCGTGCTCCCGATTCGAATCCCTCTTCCGATGTCAAGCTGGCCACCTTCTACATGCAGCTTGCCATGCACCACTTCCGCTTCCCCGCGGTCTCGAGGTACCGGGTCTAACGGACTTCCCCCGGCCACCCCGCTCTTCGACGTTCATGTGCCGAGGCGCGGAGGGACGAGGTTGCCGACCGTAGCCCGGTACCCCTCTTTTCCAACCTGTTAATCCAACCCACCAACCAACCGTTTGACTTTAGGTTCCCCACTCACAGCCTTCCCGGAGTAGGGGAACCCGGATAGAGCAGACAGGCAAATCGTCAGGGAGATAAAAAATGAATTACTTTGTAAGTAATTCCACAGTTACCTCCAAATTGGTCATCGATCCATTCCATTGATTGAGATTTTGCCTAGGTCCGCTGAGGAGTGCCAAATGACTCGATTTTTCAAGGACAAGGTGTCCGCCGCCTGTGGCGTCGGGTTTTTAGCCGGCCTTGATAACCGGCGCGGTCGCGATCATGTGGAGCGCGCCTTGAAGGCCCTGGTCGCACTGGAGCACCGGGGCGGTACGGCCGCCGACCGTAAAAGCAGCGACGGCGCCGGCATCATGACCGAAATCCCCTTTCACCTGTTCGAGGGATGCTCCGGTTCCGGCAAGATTGCCGTGGCCATGTTGTTCCTTGACCAAAACGCCATGCGCAGGGGAACCACACTGGATCTTTTCGAAAAAACCTTTAACTTCATGGGCCTGAACATCGAAGGATACCGGGAGGTACCCCTCCAAGCCGACGTATTGGGACCCATCGCGCGCAAGACCCTGCCGGTGATTCGCCAGGCCGTGATCGCCAGGCCGGGTTTCTGCCGCACCATGGACGCCTTCGAGAAATTACTCTACAAGGCGCACAAGATGACGATGACCAAACTGCGGGACCAGAAACTGGAGAAATCACTTTACTTTTCCTCGCTTTCGGCGCGCACCATCGTTTACAAGGCCCTCTGCCGGGCGGCCGATTTGGACAAGCTTTACCCGGACCTGGCCGATCCCCGATACACCAGCCGCTTTGCCCTGTTCCACCGCCGTTTCAGCACCAATACCGCCACCGGCTGGGATGTGGCGCAGCCCTTCTCCACCATCGGCCACAACGGCGAGATCAACACCATCGCGGGTAACCGCTCCTGGTCCGCCTCCCGCGAGATGTCCATGGGCCTGCCCCACTACGAATTGATTACGCGTGAGGATATCAGTGATTCCGGCAGTCTGAACCAGATGGTCGAAGCACTGCGCTTCCGTTCCAGTATCCGCCGTTTGGAAGAGATCCTGGCGATTACCATCCCGCCCGCTCGCTCGACCTCGCCCTACTACCGGTTTTGGAGTCGCGCCATGGAGCCCTGGGACGGGCCCGCCATGGTCGCTTTCGGTGACGGGGAACGCGTGGGCGCCCGCTTGGATCGCAACGGTTTCCGACCCTGCCGCTGGGTGCGCACCAAGGATACCTTTCTACTGGCTTCCGAGGCCGGTCCCTTCGATATCGACGAACGCGATGTGGTGGAACGCGGCGCCCTGGCTGCCGGTACCGGTGTCGTCGTCCGCCTGGATCGCGGCGAGGTGGATTTCAACGACCCCGGCAGTACCGATATTGCCGAGTCCGTTCCCTCCGCCAACCTGGTTCCGCTGGAAGCGCTGAAGCCGCCCACGGAACCGTTGCACCTGGAACAACGCGGCTTGTTCGTCTACACCCGCGAGGATTTCGACCGTATTCTCATCCCCATGATCAGCACCGGCAAGGAACCTATCGGCTCCATGGGCGACACGGCGCGATCCGCCCTGCTGTCCAACCAGCCGCGTTCGTTCTTCGATTTCTTCTACCAAAACTTTGCCCAGGTCACCAACCCGCCGCTCGATTACCTGCGCGAAGGCCTGGTTTGCGACCTGACCGTACACCTGGGCAAGCGCCCCAATATCTTCGCGCCCCGCGAACTCATCCCGCCTCGTCCGGCAATTGAAACACAAGGTCCCGTACTCAGTCTGGGCGAAATGGCCTATATCGACACCCTGCCGGAGAAAGCCGGCGAAGGACCGGTCATTCGTCGCGAACTGGCCATGACCTTCCCACGCGAATGGGACGCCGAGGGACTGGAGCGCCGCCTGAAAGAACTGGAAGAAGAAGCGGTCGAAGCGGTCAAAGCGGGTATCTCCCTGCTGGTGCTCAGCGACCGTAACGCGAATAAAGAAAACCCGCCGGTGCCCAGCCTGCTGGCCTTGCGCGCCGTGGTGCGCGCCCTCAACCGACGCGGCCTGCGCCTGGAAGCCTCGCTGTTGGTTTGTTCCGGCGAGATTCGCGAGACCCACCACGCCGCCGCATTGGTTTCCTTCGGGGCATCCGCCGTTTGTCCCTACCTGGCTTTGGAAATTGCCCGATATACCAATCATCCCAAGCTGAAGACCATGTCTCCCGACCGGCGCGAGCGAAATCTGATTGACGCCCTGGTGGGCGGCCTTCAAAAGATCATGTCCAAGATGGGTATCTCTGTAGTGCGCAGTTACCAGAGCTCGAAGCTGTTCACGCCCATGGGCCTGGACGCGGAACTGATTCGCTACTATTTCAAGGGATTAGAAAGCCCCATCGGCGGCGTGACGCTGCTTGGGTTGGGCAAAACCATCCTGCAACACACCGAACGGCCCGTTCAGGAGAAGCCGCTCCACATCTATCTCTACAAGGAACAGAACCGCGGCCAGGAAGGTGAAAAACATGCGATGACCAATAGCGCGAGCAAGGTGATCCACCGAATGGTGCACGAGGAGGACCCGAAAACTGCTCTTTCCGATTACAACGCCTACCTGGATCTCACCCAACGCGCCGATCCGGTGAACCTGCGTCACCTGTTCGACATCCAACGCTCCGGCCAATCCTTGCCTATGGAAGAGGTACAGGATCGAGCAAGCATCCTGGCCACCTTTGGTTCGGGCGCCATGTCCTTCGGAGCCATCAGCGCCGAGTCCCAACGAGACATCTTCAAGGCCATGCAACGCCTGGGCGCCCGCTCCAACAGCGGTGAGGGCGGCGAAAACCCCTTCTACCACATCGACGGCACCACCGCCGACACCAAGCAGGTGGCTTCCGGTCGCTTCGGCGTGACCGCTGCATACCTGGCCCCTGCCCGGGAGTTCCAGATCAAGATGGCCCAGGGCGCAAAACCCGGCGAGGGCGGTCAACTTATGGGCGTGAAAGTGAGCGGTGACATCGCCAGGGCTCGCCATGCGATCGAGGGCTCGGACCTGATCTCGCCGCCGCCCATGCACGATATCTATAGTATCGAGGATCTGAAACAGCTGATCTATGAACTGAAGCAGTTCAAGCCCGAGGCGCGTGTCAGCGTGAAGCTGGTGTCGGGCGTGAACATCGGCACCATCGCCGTGGGCGTGGCCAAGGCGGGCGCCGATATCATCCACATCGCGGGCGGCGACGGCGGTACCGGCGCGGCAGCCTTGGGTTCCATGAAACACGCCGGCCTGCCCTGGGAACTGGGCCTTGCCGAGGTACATCGAGCCCTGACCGAAAACGACCTGCGCGATCACGTTACCCTACGCGTGGACGGCGGGCTGCAAAACGGCCGCGACATCGTCCTGGCCACGTTGCTCGGTGCGGAGCAATACGATTTCGGCAAGCTGTTGTTGGTGGCTCAAGGCTGCGTCATGGCGCGCATTTGTGAAAAGAACACCTGTCCCACCGGCATCGCCACCCAAGATCCCAAGTTCAAGGCCAAATACAAGGGTCGGGTCGAGGACGTGGAGCGCCTGTTGATCCAGGTTGCCGATCATGTTCGCAGGCTCCTGGCCGCCATGGGCGCACGGAACCTGACCGAGTTGGTCGGCCGAACGGACCTGCTGGAAGCCAGGCCGCACTTACGCGAACGCCTGGCCGAACGCGGCATCGACCTGAAAACCTTCACGGCGACGGCGGTACCGCTGGGCCGGAAGCAGCCGGGGCTGTTCTTCGAAGGTGTCAACAGCTTGAACCAACGGGTGGTCAACGAGGCATGGACCACGGGTAATATCGACCGTGAGATCCACCTGTCCTACCCCATCTGCAACCGCGATCGCGGCGTCCCGGCCACACTCTCGGGTCGCATGGCGGAGTGGCAACACAAAAACCGAAATACCGACAGCCCGGTGCGTATGGACCGCAAACCGCACGGTACGCGTCACCTGACTTTCCGAGGCAGCGCGGGCCAGGGCTTCGGCGCCTTCCTAAGCGAGGGCATGGAAGTCACCTTGTGGGGCGAAGCCAACGACTCGGTGGGCAAGGCCATGTCCGGGGGATGCCTGGTGGTCAGACCGAGCAGCGATGCCCAATTCGACGCGGCGAGTAACGCCATTGTCGGTAATTGTGTCCTTTACGGCGCCACCGGCGGCACGCTGTACGCCCATGGCCGGGCGGGTGACCGTTTCGCCGTGCGCAACAGCGGCGCAATCGCCGTGGCCGAGGGAGCGGGCCTTCACGCCTGCGAATACATGACCGGCGGCACCGTGGTGTTGCTGGGCGGCACCGGCGCCAACGTGGGCGCCGGCATGACGGGCGGAACCGTCTACCTGTTCAACGGGGACGACGAGGTGGTGAACCGACATTACGTCACGCCGGTTCCCTTGGAAAACGACGATCGCCGAATGCTGACTGAACTTCTGGAGGATTACCAACGCCAAACCGGCAGCCGGACAGCCGCCGATTTGCTGGCACAAGGACCGCGAGCCCTGGACCGATTCCGCAAATATCTACCGCATAAAACGGCGGGGATACGCGGTCTGGTTCCGCGCAAACGGGCCTGAGAAAACTTGGCAACCCAGCGGAGTGGTTCTCCGTGCGGTACTACCGACCGCGAAACGAACCATTTCCCGGACCGGAACCCGGGAAACCCTCCTGCCTCGATCCGTGTTGTGAGATGCCCTTTAAGCGGCACGGGTCGGGGGAGTCCTTCCTCCAAGGGGCGAACAGTCGATCCTTCCTGACTGTTCGTCCCTCCTCCTTTCCAGTGCCGTATTCAGCGGTTCCTTCTTCGAGATGTGAAGCTACTTCCTTTTAAACCATGGGAAAGCCAACAGGATGACCTGCCAGATCTTGTGGAATAGACGCAACAGCGGATGCGGGACATTTCCGCCGTCGGTTACCTCCAGTTCGTCGGAGGTCGGCTGGTCGATTTCCCCTCTTGTGGGTAGGCCGATGACATACCAGGTTCCGTAATCTTTCGGCTTTTCGGGCGCCGTCTTTCCCTTATTTTTCAGAGGGCTCGGTAGATTGCCTTTCCCAAACGGCCCTCGTTTATTTTTTTTGGTTTTGCCGGACGGTTGGAACGTAATGGTCATTTCTTCATCGGTGTTGTTGTCGAATACCAATAGATCCTGAAACTGGATTTGTTGGTGTTTGCGGATGAAAATCTCCCCCGATTCAGGGGCATCTTCTTGCACCAGAAGAAAAAACGAATTGGTATGCATTTGTTCGTTTGTTGAGGAAGGCTTCGGCGTGGCAATTAGCACCCATTTTCCCGGGTTGACCGCTCTGTGCTCCCCGGAAGCGTGGTTTGTCGCGATTGGAAAAGAAAATGTCGGATCGTCATTGAAGGGATTGGGCGCCGAGCCGAATTCGGTCATTTCAAAAGTTACGACTACTTCGAAGTCGGTATTATTGTAAAAGCTTATCGTTTGACCCTGCTTCAAACTATATTCTCTGCGGAGCATAAACGTCTTGGTCTCTGCAATTTCCATGGTTACCCTCGCACGGACGCCTTATCATCTCATCATACAAGAACACAACAGCCGGGATATACCTTTTTCCAAATTCCCCGGCTCCTTTTCTCACGGTTTACGGCATTATATATGAACGGCAAGGAGTCCACCGGCCGGCGGTTCCTTTCCGGACCGTCGGCCGTTTTTCTAATTGGGAGCCGGCAGCTCGTAGTCGCAGACATTGCGTTTGAAGAAACTGTCGTCGAAGGCCGGGTAGGACCAGGGGCCGATAGTGGGGTTGGAGGCGGCCCGAAAGACCTTTGCCTCGATGAAGATACGGACAAGGTCGTTGTCCAGCAAGCCTTTGTTTGCTTCGACCTTAAGGATATCCAGGGCGCGGTCGGTAGGCATGGCGCGTTTGTAGGGCCGGTCGGAGGCGGTCAGGGCATCGTAGATATCGGCAATGGTCATCATCTTGGACGGCAAAGGTATCTGTTCGTCTGTCAGCCCGTGGGGATACCCCGTGCCGTTCAACTTCTCATGGTGGGAGACGGCAATCAGCGGCACCTTTTTCAGGGCGGGCGTCCAGGGGATACGCTCCAGGAAGTTGAAGGTGTGAACCACGTGGGACTCGATTTCCTTGCGTTCCTCGGGCGTCAGGCTGCCCTTGCGAACCGACAGAGCCAGGAATTCGTTTTCGGTCAATAATTGCAGGAGTTCACCGTCGGCGTCGAAGGGATCGATATGCCTGATCTCCTCCAAGTGGGAGAAACGTCCCTCGGGTAGGATGGTCGGCTGGTTGGCCTCGTTGATTTCTTCGAAGAAGCGGGTGAAACGCTCCAATTCCAGGTTCAGTTGCTTGTCGAATTCGCCCTTCATGCGGTGATAGGCATCGGGCCCGGCTTCCAGGGCAAACGCGAGCCGGCGTTCCTGGTCCATGCGGCGCAGGCGTTCCTTGTAGATGGTAAAGCGTTGCCAGATCATCTCGATGCCGCGTTCCGGTAGTTTCTTTTCCTTGACCAGCACCGGTTCGCGCACGCCGACCTTGCCGAAATCGTGCAGCAGGGAGGCATAGCGGATTTCGCGGATCTCCTCGTCGGAGAAACGTACTCCCTCGAAGCGGCTTTCGCCGGAGCGGGGCAGGTCCAGGGCAAGGCGCGTGGTGAGGTCGGCAACCCGGAAGGAGTGGCCGCTGGTGGTGGGGTCCCGTTGTTCGATCGCGGTTACCGCGGCATTGACAAAACCCTCGAACAGATGGTTGATTCTGCTGATCAGCAAGCTGTTATCGATTGCCACGGCGGCCTGGCTTGCCAATGCCTTCAGTTGGGATTCCAAACGGGCACTGAAGGGCAGGGTTTCGGCCAGGGTGGTTTCCACCGAATCCAGGACAACGTCGCGGGATGTTTTGCGGTTGACGAACAGGAGGACGCCGTTCACTTCACCGATATGGTTTTTCATGGGAATGGCCAGCAGGGAGCGGGTGCGGTAATTCATGGCCTCATCGAAGGTGCGATTGAAGCGATAGGTGGCCTTGCCCGAGATCTCATAGGCGTCGTGAATGTTCAGACTTTCGCCGTAAACGGCCACGTACCCGGAGATGGAACACGTGTCCAGCGGCATGCGTTTCTCTTCGAAGGGGAAGGAAATGGAGTGGTTTTGGGTCAGCTTGAAGACCATCTCCGGCGCGTGTTCCCGTTCCCGGTCGATAAGGAACAACGAGGCGCCGTCGCAACAGGCCAGATTGCGGGCCTCGGTAAGGATCATGGTGAGCAGTTTGTTGATATCGGTCTGGGCGGAAAGGGCGATACCCACATTGGTCAACTGCATGCTCAGGTCGCGTTCATCGCTGAGTTGGCGGCTGAGCGTGCGCTTGCTGTAAAGCAGCGTCAATTCGCGAACGGCTCCCTCGAGCGCCTTCCGGGCGAAGATTCGGGGCCAACTGCTCGGCACCAGAAAATCACCCTCGCCGCAACCCTCCTCGGCGATGACCGACATCAGACCTTTGAACGGGGTTTGCCAGGCGGCCAGGTTGCCTGATTTCGCCAGAACGCCGTCATAGAGCAGGATCGCTGATTGACTTTCGTCGGAATGAGCGACCAAATCCCCGGGTTGGGTCACCACCACCGGTTCCAGTTCTTTGATTTCAGAAAAAAGACGCGGCCAGGGGAATGCGTCACTATGAAAAATTTTTGCCATCGGTTTATTATGTGGCATAGGTAAGGAATCCACCCGTTTTCTTTGCTTTTAAATATAGCCCGGTTGGTTCCCCGTGGCCATGATTATATGTGAAAATAGTGTGAGAACTGACCCAAATGTTTGTCGCGGGGTGAGATACACAAGGGAGAAAGCCATGGGACACCATCGTGAGACTGAATTCAGGCCCGCAAAGGCCGCCGTAATCACGGTTTCGGACACGCGCACTCTGGATAACGACACTTCCGGTCAACTTATTCAGGAAAAGTTGGCGGAGGCCGGTCACAAGGTCACGGACCGACTGCTTTTGAAGGACGATATGGAGGTTATTCGCGCTGAGGTTGAAAAACTTTTGGGTGAGAAGACGTGTCGTTACATCATCATCACCGGCGGGACCGGTTTGACGGAAAGAGACGTGACGCCGGAAGCGGTGACGCCGCTGTACACCAAGCACATTCCGGGATTCGGCGAGTTGTTCCGCATGCTCAGCTACGAGGAGATCGGGACGGCTGCCGTTCAAAGTCGTGCGGATGCAGGATTATGCGGACATGCGGTGGTGATGATCCTGCCCGGCTCCACCAAGGCCTGCCGTTTGGGTATGGAGCGCATCATTATTCCCCAGATGGACAATCGCGGCGGTTGTACTTTTCGCGGCGTGGTGCCGGATGATCACTGAACAATGCCTCCGGTTACCCTCCAAATCCATGTTTCGTGCGTGAAGGAAGCATTTGGTCGCAAGACCTGACTTGATTTTGTTCGTAATTCCGGCTAAAGTCTTGGTTGTGATGTATGAAAGCATCACGGACCAATCCCTAATCCAAAACAGGTTGTCAGTACCTATGAAGATCGACACTAGCGATGTAGATGACATCACCATCATGGTGATTGACGGCATGCTTACTCTAGGCAGCGACCAGTACTTTGCGGACATGCTGCAAAAAGAAATCAACCGCGGCCGCCAGAAAATCGTGTTGGACATGACCAAGGTCAAGTATATCGATAGCCTTGGCATCGGTCAGATTGCCGGCGGCTTCACGGCGCTTGAAGAAATCAACGGAAAGTTGGTGCTGGCCAGAAGCAACGAGAAAATCAAGCAACTGCTGCGTTTGACCGGTCTACAGAACCATATCGAGACCTTCCCCACCGTTGAAGAGGCAATCCAGGCCTTTTAATACTTTGTCTAAGACCAGGGTGTGGGAGCCTTATCCCGAGGAAATCAAGGAATCCGGGTTGGGAGAACTGGAAGTACAGGTTTTCCAACCTACGGTTCATCACGTCGTGATGGGCGCCTCCGGGAAAGCGGAGCACGAGGTTTTCCCGGCAGAAATGCAATCCTTGGGCATGCCGCTTTACAAGCGCAAGGGCGGCGGAGGCACGGTCCTGCTGGGCCCCGATACCCTGGTGGTTACCATACACGCCGGTGTGGCCCACACCTTCCAAAACGGCGCCTATTTCGCGGCGATCAATCGCGCCCTGATTACCTGTTTTCGCGACTGGCGGGATGCGGACTACAGCCAAAAAGGCTTGTCGGATATTGCCGTCGGCGATCGCAAGCTGGTGGGTTCCTCCATTTTCAGGCGCCGCCAATACCTGCTCTACCAGGCATCGATTCTGGTGCAGCCCGACCTGGCTTTGATGGCGCGCGTGCTGCGCCACCCGCCGCGCGAACCGGATTATCGCGAGGGGCGCGGCCACGAGGGGTTCCTCACCTCGCTCCGGTCCCTGGGCATCGATTTGAGCGATCAAGTCATGATCGCCGACTTGCAACGAAAGCTGCCCGCGCGGTTACGAGCGGAAATCGACCGCGTGGATTGTGGAAATTCTGTGCCTCCCACTGTTTAAACAATTGAGAATTCCAGCGACTTTTTGTATGATGAGGCATCATTTTCTTACGAGGCACTGGAGGTCTCAATGACACATGTGGTGATAGAAAATTGCGTAGGCTGCAAGTTCACGGATTGTGTGCTTGTATGCCCGGTTGACTGCTTTTATGAAACAGAGACGCAGTTAGTGATTCATCCTGACGAATGTATCGACTGCTCTGCTTGTGTGGCCGAGTGCCCGGTGGAAGCCATCTACGCTGAAGACGAACTGCCCGATGCCAATGAGGCGATGCTGGCATACAATGCGGAGGAATCCATTCGCCTTTGCGACGCAGGGGCCGATCCCATTACCGATCAGAAAGAACCCCTGCCCACGGCGGAGGAACGCAAAGCGGAACTCGGCTTCTAATCTATATAAGAGCGCGGCAGGCTCAGCATATCCGGCCGCAGGTTCTTCCATTCATCGGGCAGCCCGGCCTCGTGCCAGGGGTGCCCTTCGCCTTTTATGTCCTCCGGAGATAATTGAATAAGGAGCGGTGTCTCGAGTTGATCGCCGTCCTCATTCGTCAACAACAGTGCTTCGACGAGGTCTCCCCCCGGCGGCAAGGTTATCGCCGACCCCTGGCTGGCTCGAATAAAGCTCCCCACGGGCCAGTTGCCCAGGAAACCTCTGAAGCCGGCAAACAGTCGCGCATCGTATTTAAATCCCGACCACCGCGCCATCACGGTCATGGCCTCGGCAGGAGAATAGGCGGGCCGGAACCGTCGAGGTGTGGTCAGGCCCTCGTAACAGTCCACGATGCGAAGGAACTGGGCCAGAATATGGGGCTGGTCGATACCCTGGGGATAACCACGCCCGTCGGGCTGTTCGTGGTGTTGGTAGATCCATTCGAGGATATCCGGATCGACCTCGGCCAGGGCAGGCTCATCCAAGGCGGTGTGCGCCTGCATACGGCGGTACTCGTCGTGCGTGTAGGGGCCGAACCGGTAGACCAGGTCCTGGGGCCGCCAATGACCCAGGTCATGGAATAGAGCGGCCAGGGTAAAGGCGTGAAGCCGCTTGCCGAACTTGTGGGAGGTCACCGCCCAAGCGCGGGCGATCAGCATGACGTTGAGCGCATGCCTGGGTGTCATGGCATGACTGCTTTTGATCCGACCCATCAGAAACGCCTGGTAGGGGTTGCGATCGATCTCCGCGCATAGCTCGGCCAGGTTCGAGGAAGTTATGATTTCGCCCGCGGTCATGCCGCCGCGAAAGACAGATAGGAGGTCTTGCTCCAAACCGACCAACAGCCGGTTGAGCGGTTCCAGGTCAGCGGTAGGCCGCCACATGTCAGCCCGCGATCAACTGTCCGAAGCTTCTTTGTTCTCGCGGACGAAGTGGTAGATACCCAATTTGCTACCGGCGCCGATAATGGTCGCGATGGCGCCCGGGCTGCCCAAGAGCATAATTACCGTGAAAATACTCATGAACTCAAGCCAGGTGGTGAGCTTTAAGGACATAACGATTTCGTATAGTGCGGTCATAATCAGATTGAACATCCCAAGACGCTCCTTTTCTTCTATCGGAAGTCCATTATAAAGAAGCCGATTCGGAAGGTCCACGGCTTTTTGGGGTCTCCTTAGCGGAAAGTGGCGATCTGCCGCCTTATACGGACATTTTGACGGGGCGACCTCAGGGCCGGCCTGGTTGGGATCGACCGAGGTTGTCCGACGGGGCCTATGTTTTTCCTCACATGCCGGGTGTACGGACGGGTTACAATAGAAAGTGTTTTTAACCGGGAACCAAACCTACTCCAGGGAGGTCGAGATGTCTAAGTGGTACGTGGCCGTTGACGGCCAACAGCAAGGTCCGATGAGTCAGGACCAATTGATGGGGATGATCCGCTCCGGTCAGGTAAGGGGCGATACCTATGTCTTCACCCAGGGCATGGAGAATTGGCTGCCCATGCGCGATGTCCCCGAGTTGAATCAAGGCGGAACCGCCGCGCCGCCTCCGCAGGCCGCATCCGGCGGTTTCGGCGGCATGCAGTCGCACGAAATCGATTACGAGATCCACGGCGAAGAGATGCAGTTCGTGGAAATTGAACTGGACCCCGACGAAACCGTCATTGCCGAAGCCGGCGCCTTTATGTTCATGGAACAAGGCATCGAAATGGAAACCCGCTTCGGCGACGGTTCCCAACCCGACAAGGGTTTCATGGGCAAGCTCTTCGAGGGCGTGAAGCGCAAGTTCACCGGTGAGAGCCTGTTCATGACCTGGTTCACCAACAAGGGCCACGGCAAGAAGCACGTCAGCTTTGCCTCTCCCTATCCCGGTAAGATCATCGCCGTGGACCTGTCCCAATCCGGCACCTTCATCTGCCAGAAGGACGCGTTCCTCTGCGCCGCCATGGGCACCAACGTGGGCATTGCCTTCAACAAGAAGCTGGGCACCGGCTTTTTCGGCGGTGAGGGTTTCATCATGCAACGCCTGCAAGGGGACGGCATGGCCTTTTGTCACGCGGGCGGCACCATTACCAGACGCGAGTTGGGACCCGGCGAAACCCTGAGGGTAGATACGGGCTGCCTGGTGGGTTTCAACGAGGGTGTTACCTACGACATCCAGATGGTCGGCAGTCTCAAATCCGCCTTCTTCGGCGGGGAAGGACTCTTCCTGGCCACGCTTACCGGACCGGGAACGGTTTACTTGCAATCCCTGCCGTTCTCGCGCCTGGCTGATCGCATCTACAGCGCCGCGCCGCAAAACAATATGGGCGCCTCTACCAAGGGCGAGGGCAGCGTCCTGGGCGGCCTGGGCAACCTCTTGGACGGAGATTGATCCATGCACGATTTCGAAACATTCCGCGCCCGCCGCAAGGCCGGCAACGAAAAGGTGCTGGAAACCGACAACAAAAACATCAAGCGATTCTTCAACCTGGACACCGCCGCCTACCGCGACGGCGCCCTTTCCGGCAAGACCAAGGAGATGCTGGGCCTGGTCGCCTCCATGGTGCTGCGCTGCAACGACTGCATCGACTACCACCTGGAAAACTGCGTAGAGGCCGGCTACAGCCTGGAAGAACTGGAAGAGGGCATGAACGTGGCCCTGGTGGTAGGCGGTTCCATCGTAATCCCCCACCTGCGCCACGCGCGCTTGAGCCTGGACTATTTGTTCAAAGAAAAGGAATCCTGACAACAGGGCGCCTCGGCGCCCTGTTTTTGGAAAGCGGGCATGGTGTGAACCTTCGATCTCTCATCACCCCCACCGTCGGGGTGCTGACAAGCGGCAAGCTTCCGGCTACAAAGGTCAGTCATACGATGAAATGAGCTGTTTCAATTGGCCCCCTGATCGAAGACTCTTCTGAAAAATACATCGACCATATCGAAGGCGATCCCTAATTGATCGGTAAGTCTACCAACAGCCCCCCTGGAATAGCGGACGCCGGGAAGTTAAGATTACCAGGTCGAGCCTAGATTAGATCGATGGGCTCGTGTTGATTGGCAAACTCATATGGAA
>JAAUYB010092421.1_pt1 | contig 91941 bp, 59 predicted proteins | sample 7278071 | NCBI WGS metagenome assembly JAAUYB01 (sample SAMN14350121, study PRJNA611818) | marine sediment metagenome | isolation source: surface marine sediment (1.8m) | place: French Polynesia: Moorea | collected 2018-08
AGAATTTTGGTAGGCGGCCGGGGCGGCGGCAACTTTTCCGCCGGTTTTTGCGGCGCGACCCGGGCACCGGGTACTTATTGACAGGCCCCGATTCGGCACTTTTCCATTATCCTGCCGGAACTTATTGAGAAGTTGCCTTCCGCCTCGGATTCGCCCCTACCGCATCATAGCCGGTCGACACCAATCCCGGAAATACAACCCCGATTGGTTTTCAGTTGAGCAGTTTTCTGGGATTGGAACTACCTGACGATCGAAAAAGTGGTTCAACTCCCGGGAACGGAACCCCTTTTGAGTCGCTCAGGTGTACCTGTTCCCGGGCATGATACCGGTTGCGACACCGTGAGGTGGTTATTGGCTCGGGAATGATTCCCTTTTGAGAGCCTCAGAGGGATGTTTTCCCGGGAAAACTGCCCAACCAAACATCGACTCCGGTTGTTTTTAACCAAAAAGGTACTGTCGGGTTAGAGGCCGCTTACCTTGAAACTCGGGCTGAAGTTGTCGAATAAATCGGAGAGGAGACCGAGACTTGGGTTTGAAGGTGGGTCTCGCTGAGCGAACAGTCATCATTCCCGCAATGAAACCGTGTTTTTCGGCTCGATCGTACCGATTCCCGGGCCGGGTGTTGTGTTTTTGCCAATAACAAGCGCGATGCTCGGGAATGATGCCGTGTCGGGCTCGTCATTCCGGCGGGACGCCCGGGAACGGGACCGTTTCTTTGTGGTAGCCGGGCGCCCGCTAATGGGGAAATTGCATGCTGTTTCGCTCCACTCTCAGCGCCTGAGAGCCTTGGCGCGGGCTTCCAGGTCATCCAGGTAGTCGGCTAAAGGCTTGGGGACCGGCTCCAGCTTTTTAGCTTCCTTGCGGGCTTTCCTGACCCATTTTACGGCGTCCTGGCGCTTACCCAGCCACAGCGCGAATTGAACCAGGTTGATTCGGCGGGTTACCCCGGCTAGAGGAGTTTTGTCTTTTGCCTTTTCATAGGTGTTGATGAAGGCCTCGTCTATGGGATAGGTTCCTTTTTGACTCATGTAGTCCATATAGACGCGAAACAGCGCGGGTTTTTCGGGGTCGCCGTTCAACCAATCGGTCAGGAGGGCCGTGTAGGCTTCCTGGTCTCGGGTTTGACGCAGCGTGTCCAGACCCAGGAGGAAGAGAAAGCTATGTTGCGGATCCAGCTTCAGGCCGCCGTTTACCGCGTCCATAACCAGATCGTGTTTGCCCAGGCCCTGAAAGGTGCGGGCGCTACGAGCCAGGGCGTCGGCTTTCTCCTCCGGGGTGACAGCCAATTCATAGAGGGGGCGGACGTGAGCCGCGGCTGCCTCGAAATCGCGTTTTTGCAGCAGGTCGTCTACAAACGCCTGGTATACGGCTACATCATCGGGTCGCAGGGAGCGCGCCTTTTGCAATAGTTCAGAAAGGCGTTTGCGATCCGGTTTACCACGGGCCATTTCGTCCAAAGCCAGGGCCCACATGGAACTGCCGCTGCGTATCCCGCGTGTGTCGCTTTCCCGAAAAGCATTCAGCAGTTGAGCCTGGGTCAAGCGAATCCTGGGTTTGACAAAACAGCAGGTTCCGTTGAACACATAGACAGCCCTGGCGAATTGGATATCGGGATCGTCAGGGAATTTTTTCTCAGCGAGCAGCAGGAGTCCTTCCAGGTCGTCCTCGACGATATCGAAGTTGGGCCCGGTTATCGTGGTTTGATCGGCCCGCACGAGGCGTAACCGTTCGCCCGGGGTGATGTTCTTCATGAAAAAACCGCGAAAGGCAAGTTGGCGCGCATAGTATTCTGTAAGCAGCACGGTGTACTGTCGCACGGCTTCCGGCGAAACCAGGTTACGGGCGTCTTCCCGCAACGATTTTGCGGCGTCGAGATAACGTCCGTTGACCAATTGGGATTCCAGTTCATTGGTTTGGGGCAACATGGCAATAGCCAGGAATACAGCGATCATGAAGGGCTCCTAAAGTTTTTGGTGACCTGGGTCCGGTCTCGGTGTTTTGTTCTTGACAGGGAAACCACCTGCCGCCTAAATTTGATAGTGTACACATTATGAAGGGGTTTTCTGACCATGAAAAAAAGAGCCTTTACACTCGTTGAACTGTTGGTGGTCATTGCCATTATCGGCATTCTCGCCGCCGTCGCCTGGAACTCCTATCGTACTTCAATCGCCAAGAGCAAATGGGCAGAAGTAACGCCTTGCCTGTCCGAAGCCGTCAACCGATTGGAAACCTACCGCGGCAACAACGGGACCTATCCTCAATCCGACCCTTGGAGCGCGATCAACCTTTCCAAGATCTGCTCCGAGCACTATGAAGGCGGGATCGCCGTCACCAATAACGGTCAGAACTATATCGTGGCCTATTACGATTCCAGAAAGAGGATCTGGCCTACCGGCGGTTACGATACCTGGTATCAAACGGATGTCAGCGGACGCCAGGTCCATCAAAATAATCCCATTGACGAGTTGAGCGAGACCATGCCCACGGGTTACACCCTGCCTCCTCCCTAAAATCACACCGACCATCAACCGGGATTGGAGCGAAAGTGGGCCAAGGTCGCTTCACTCAACACATTCAAAACGGCTGCGCGCATATCCCGGTTGGTGATTTCTCTCGTTGTGGCGCAGTTGCCGCCTGCCTTGGGGATGTTCAATCTTTTGACAACCCATTGACCGTCCTGGTAAGAGCTTTTGTTGGTGATTTCATAACGGCCGTCACGTGCCGTCAGATCGATTTTGGATACGGTTTTTTTCAGGTACATGACCGCATAATAAGAGGCGCGAGAACCGCGAACGGAACCCCAATCTACCTGCACCGGAGGACCGTCTTCCAGCGAGCGGCGTTCGGCTTGTTGAATCAGGTCGTCCTTATCGGGGGTAGCCGTACAGTTGGCTCGGACCAGCAGTCGTAGGCTGGCCGGGCGATAATAGACCCTGCGGAAAACCGAAGAACCGGTTTTCGTTGTTTGCGATCCGGGACGCGGACCGTAATCCCGGGAAAAGTTTTTGAGTTTCGGGGGGTGTTTGGGAAGGGTGAAATCTTCCGGGGGAAGAACCAGGAAAAGCAAAAGCAAAACAGGCATAAGGCCTCCGCTGCAAAGGAAAGTCCGGTGCTCATCATAGCATGAGAACCGGACTTTCAGGGGTTGAGGGAAATTGCTTACTGATTGACCGAGGAACGGATCTTTTCCATCAGGCGATCTTGCCAGCCCAAGATTCCGAAAGTTTCACCGATGGAGATCTGAGCGAGCGGCTCCGCGAAATTACCCGTTTGGGGAATGCGATAGACACTGCCCTGCTCGTTGAGGTCGTCCTTATTGGAAGTGGTGGTATGGGCAAAGATTCGGGCATTGGCCACAATGATCGGCGCCAGCACCGAACCGTAATTGGAGATGGAGTCTTCCAAGGGATCGCCGATGCCCAGTTGACTCAAGTCATAGAGAAACAGGCCGCCGGGATCGTTGATATCGGCATCGCAGAAGTTGAAGGTATCACCCGTAGTGGTGCCTACTACCAATTGCTCCCCGATGATTTTGGGGCGTGAAAAAACCTTGTGACCCGCGGGCAGGTCGATGACCCCCTCTTCGGTGAAAGATTTTTTCTCGGTGTCATAGGTGAGAACATAGATCGAGTTGACCGCGCCGGAGACTTCATCATAGACCAGAGGACTGTCCCCGCTGACCGCGGTGATGAGCAGGGTACCGTCAGCCTTGGGTTCGATGTTGGGTGCAATGTAAAAGCTTTCGCCGTTGTAAGTTATCGATTTGGTGCTGCTGTCGCGGACATCATACACGAAAATCCGGCCCTCGGAGGTGGCGCCGACGACGAGGTCGCCGTAACCGTTGAAGTCGGAGTCGACCAAGCCGGGCGTTCCCATCATGGTATCGACGCCTTTGCTGGAAGAGCTGCCCTGACCTTTGGTAGTAATTAATTCGCCGGTATAAGCGTCCACGATGAAGAAGGCGGGTTTTTGGTCCGGCGAGGGGGTTCCGCCGCTGGAGAATACGGTAACCCAGCGAGGACTCCCACCGATTTCCATCCAACTCATGGCAGGCGGGTTGACCAAATCGCGAACGCGACGTTCCTGGCGCTGCCACAATGGAATCGGATTGTCAGGGTCGGTTATATCCAGGGCCCATACGGCGTTACCCGTCATAACGGCGCCGCCGGCTGTCATGGAACCACCCTGGTAGCCCTGTACCAGAATCACCACACGACGCCAATCGTCGCTACCTGTTTTAATCACCGTGTAAACTCCGGTGGCGTCGGAGGAGGCTACCACACCGGCAGCGATCGGGTTGGCGTTGGTATAGTTGTACTTGACGTCTTCCAGCAGGTGACCCGGCAGAATCGCCCAAATTTCGCTACCGTCACCGAAATTATCGTCTTCGTAGTGACCGTCGGCCCATTCGTACTCGGATCCGTCTTCGGCGGTTTCCGGCTCACCTACCCATTTTCCCGCGTCGAAACAGTGGAGCAAGCCGGATTCGGAACCGATAATGACCCTGGTGGGCGTATCCTTCTTGGATTCGACGAAGTTCAGGTAGGAGGTTCGGTCCTTGATGGGAATTGCCGAGTCGATGGTGTCCTCGATCCAGCTGGGCAGGCCGGGGGCCCGGATGACCATGGGAGAGGCGCGGTTGATACCGCCCAACAGCCAGTCGCGTGTTGCATCACGGGCCACGACGGCGCCGTCTACGACCAGCGGATTGTCATAGCCGTGAATCCAATTGGTCAACCATAAGGAGGCGGAATCCTGATCCTGCTCCTCCGCACCCGGATCGTGGAAGTTGTTCAGCCAAACACCGTTGACTTTAGTTGCGTCCAAATCCATGGCGTTGCGAATGCTGGTGTTGATCTTGTCCTTGCTCAAAGGGGTCAAGGTCAAGCTGTCCGTATGTCGTATCCTATGAAGGTTTGTGCCGAGATAAGTGTAGATATTCCGGCCTTCTGACAGTTCGTTCTTCAAAGTAACCCCGGCGTCCCATTTGAAAAGGTTGATCGAACCGCCTCCGGTTTGCGAGGCATAGGTTGCGACCGGTTGAGATTCCGGGGTGGATTCGGGAGAACCCGAGTCGGGGAGCTTGGCGGCGATCGCCGGGTTGCCGTGTTCAAAGGTCTGCAAGGCATAGAGGTGACCGCGGTTCTTTTGTTCGCTCCAACCATGGTCGGGCGATTCGAAGGAGGCAAAGTAGTTGATGTTGGAGTTGGGAATCACGGCGCTGTTGTAATAGAAGTCGTGGACCAGGCTCTGGTAACCCACGGTTGCCGCGGTCACTTCCGGCTGAAAGGTGTCGACGTTGTCCGTGGACATCTCTACCTTCCAGTAGAGTTCGGTCGCTTTTTCGGCGACCTGGCGGGAAACGGTCCGGGTTACCTGGCTGCCGGTCGTGGATGTGCTGCCACCCTGGTCGGGTTGGAAGACATCCGGGGTGCGCAAGTGCTGGCCGCCCAGCAAGGGAATCCATTCGTCGGCATTGCCGAAGCGGTAGTAGTAGTTGACATAGCGCTTTTCTACGCCCCAGAGATCGTCGGTAAAGTTGTCCTCGAAGGTAAAGTCGGCCTGTGAGAGCGAGTAATCGGCGTCCGCGGCAAACGCGTCGCCCAAACTGTCGGCAACGTTCAGCGATTGCAACTGACCGCCGGCTTCCCGCTTGACGTAGAAGACAACGTCTTCAAAGTCACGGTCACCGCCGCCGAAAAGGTCTTCCCAGCCCAAGAGCCAGGCGTCCTTGGTTGCGGACGGGGCGCCGACCATCAGGTGCACCATGTTGCCGTTGTTGGCGCGTGTAATCGAACTGTCGCCCTCCGCGGACATATCGATGCCGTAGCGCCCGTTGATGACCGTGTTCGCGTCCACCGCGGTGCCGCTGAACCAGTCACGCAGGGCTCGGTATTGAATGATTCGACGATCCGTGCGGTAGTTTTCGAATTCATCGACCCACTCCTGGGTAATAGAGGAGTTGGCGGGGTTGGCCAAAACCTGGGGCGAACTGCCGTCGGTGGGTGCGGTCGCCAGTTCGTCCCAATCGTGGCCCCAGACCTCATTCGCCAGGGCATCGTGATCGCCGCTGTTTTGGAAGTGGGGGAACCAGTTGTTCAGGTCCCTGCCGCCGTAATCGTCACCGGAGGTATTGCCGTTGCGCGACGGACTGCCGGGCGCGGAATCCTGGTTGAAGGCAGCCTTGGAATAATAGGTCTGCACTCTTGCGCCGCCGCTGTTCCAGAAAACCACCAGGAAGAAAACCATTTCCCGCGCCCCGGAGATGTTACTTTCGTACCACCGGTATCGCCACATCTCTTCGCCGCGCGGGTCGGTAACCGCGGTAAAGTTTCCTTCATCGTCCTCATTCTTGAGGACATCGGGAATGGCGGGATCACTGATATCGCTGGTGCCGTAAATCAGGTAATCGGGATGACCGTTGGTACTGCCCATGATATCGGAGTATTGGTTGCCGTAGGGGGTATAGGACAGATAATAGGAGGTCTGCCCGGAACCACCGTCGTCATCGGCAATGTAGAAGATAGTCGAGCCGTTCCAGTGATATTTATCGTCCACGGTGTTGCCGGGGGTGCCCGCGTAATCCCAAGCGCCCAGTAATCCCATGGCGCCGTCTCCATTCAGGTCTTCCGTCGCGTAGGATTTATCGACCGCGTACGGCGGGATTTTGTTATCGCCGCGTCTGTATTCCAGAATGTCGGGGATTTGGTTGGCGTTGTTATCGATATAGAGATACGCGCCGGGATGTTCGAAATAGCCGTCGTAGTCGGAACCGTCCGAGCGTACGCTGTTGGGGACGAACTGCCAGTAGTTGTTACCGGAGGCGGAGTTGGCGGCCGCAACAGTTCCGTTACGGAAGAAACTCGCGGGCATGCTGGTAACGCCGGGCGGTCCGGTGTCCGAACCATCGGCGATCCCGTCGTTATCGTCATCGTCATCTTCAGAATTGAGCAGACCGTCACCGTCGAGATCGGAATTGGGCTCGGTTTCGTAAAAATCGGGCAGGCCGTCCTTATCGGTATCGATATCGAAAAAGAAGAAACCGAACAGGTGGCTGGCGCCCGCACCCTCCGACAGGTAATCCACGAACAGAGGTTGGTCCAAACCCAAAACCAGGTTATCCAGATCCAATTCTCTGGTATCCAGCGAAAGGGATGTGCCGGTGACGATCCCCTGGTCCTCAGCCAGGAAATCATTGGCATCGAAACTACCGCTGCTGCCGTAAATTTTTTCATCGACAGTACAGGTCGGATCATCTTGAGAAAACGCGGGGCCGCCCACGAAAATGATCAAAATTGCGGTCCAAAGTAACGACTTCATCTGAAGGCCTCCTAAATAACCCATGCCTATAAATCGCCTTTTGAATCATCCAGGGAAACTCTGGATGCGGAGCCCGCGCTGCCGCGGCCCAGATTGCCTACCCCGTAGAAATCCCCTTCCGGGAGAGCGTTTTTGTGCCACTCGGCATAATCGGTGCCGGAAACGCCTATCAGCGTGGATTGAACCGCCGCGGCGTTAGTCTGATCGGACGGTGCGAATACCTCGACGGTCATCACAACCTTACCGTCCATATCCCAGGTCGAGGGATCGACCACTTCACTGTCGCCAAGATCCATACCCTTCATCGAGAAGGCGGGGTCATCCGGATTATTGGCAATCCACACTTTGTAGGTTAATGTCATCAAGCCGCTGTTGACATCGAAGGTCGTTGCATCGGTGGGAAACAAGCCGCCGAATTCGCCCTGCTCACTTGCGGAGACGAGAGCGAGCAGAGAGCCCAAGCGCCAATCCTTGCGTTCGGTTTCTCCGGTATAGGGGTCGGCCGTAACCCAATAATCGTCAAAGCTCGCCCGCTCTTTGTCAATAATGGATCGAGCGGTCATGGAGTAAAACTGCTGGAGTTTGATGCCGTTGGACATTTGGGTTTCGGAGCGGGCGTTATACGACAGGCTGACGGTTAGCCCAAGGAAGATAAGCACAAACAAAACAGAAAGAACCAGGGTGATGCCGCGTTCTCTAGGTTGAGCTTTCATATCGATTCACTCCTTACATACTGGGCATGGGCAAGTTGTTATTGACGATTCGAATTTGTTGCCGAAAGCTGCGCGATGACGAGCCCGCATAAATATCGGACACGGACTGGGTGAACATCAGGTCGGCGGTCAAGGCGTGTCGACCGAGAACGATACGGTAATCGTCCAGTGATATCGAGCCCCAACCGGGAAGTCCGTAAGGGTTGACGCCGCGCGTCATGGTCCATTTGTCGGTCTCGGTATTGGAAACATAACCGTCGACATCATCGCGAACAATGGTATCGGGAGCCTTGCCGACAGTAACATCCAGTCCCAACCTGATTTCAAATTCGGTAATATTGGTCGCCACTACCTCTTCATAGGAGTTCAGACCAACATTGGAGGTACGCAACAACACCAGGGTGTCGGCATCGGAAGAGTATTCTACGTGATAGCGAACGCGCCGGAAACTGTCTTCCGAGCCCAGTTTGCGGGCCATAAACGTGTATTTCGGCGGATGACCCAAATCGGAAAGTTCGCTGGCGAGGTCGCCACTGGTACCTTCGATTTTGGTTTTCATGCGATCGGCGTCGTCCGGGAAATTGTTGAGAAAAATACCGTTCTCTTTAAAAGTTATTATGGCCTTTTCCGGAAGGTCGGTATAGCCGCCGCTTCCGCCCGAGGATACACTGCCCACCTGGAGAATGACGGCTTCATTTTCGGGGTTGCCGTCTACATCGGTCAGGCCCGCGTTCCAAATGGCGTTGTCCTCATAGAGAGCACCCTCATACAACAAGCGCACCTTGTAGAAAACCAGGATATCGCCTTCTTTCAGATCGTTGATATGGTCCGCGTTACTGGATGACAACTGAACGGGGCCGCTGTAGGTCCCGCTGCTCTCCCATTGGTAATCGGAAACAAAAAAGGTGGGCCGGGTGTCGGTGGCGGTAAAATCGTAATCGAACCATTGAAGGGTAATAGAGGAAAAGTTCCTACCATTGACCATATCGTAGTCCAGATCGTCGATCCCGAAGAAGAAAGGAGCTAATTGGCTTGCCTGGCTCTCTTCCGGGTCGATACCCGTAAGGTTTTCGTTGAGTACGAAGTGAATATTATAGGCGTTGAGATCGCCGACCCCCATGCCGGCCGCGGAAATGTCATGACGCAGCATCTCGCTCAAGCCGCGAACGGCGTTGGTCTGTGCGGTTTTGCGGGTAGCGTTGTTCACGCTTCTGGTTACCTGGGAAATGGTAGTTACCAGGCCCGCCATGACGACCGCCGTAATAGCCACCGTCAGCAGGACTTCCACGAGACTGACACCCTTGTGTTTTTCAAAAAATACCATGGAATCCACTCCTTGCTTACGGATTCTCTTCATCGCCGTAGTTCGGGGCGATTGCCATGTCCAACGTGTAGGCAAAATCGAGACTGTCGCTATCGCCGACCTTTCCTCTTTCGGCTTTCCAACCGCTCCAACTGATGCCGATCTGAACCTCGTACCAGTTGGCGTTGGGGGAGAATTCTACTTCCGCGGTGTAATAGGTAACCCCCGAACCATCATTGCGTTTGCCTTCGTAGGTATACTCGAAGTTCTTGGTAAGGGCATCCTTGCTCCAAGTCTCCGGGTCTGTACTCATCATTTCATTGGCGATCGATTGGGCGATCATCGCCGCAATCGCCTGGTTTTTTGCCGCGGTGGATTGAAAGATCCGGTGTTGATAGGCCGCCGCCATTCCCAGAACCGCCGTCAAGAGGATCACCAGAGATAACATGGCTTCGACAAGGCTTACGCCTCGGGCCTTATGCTTAGTCCATCCAGGTCCAACCATTGTAGTCGCCTCCCCCGTCACTGTCTTTTGAGATGATCGCCATTTTGACCTCACCCATTGCGGTCACGTGTACGGCGCCGTTATAACTTTCCCGATCGTCAACGAAAAACCAGGTCCCGCTGCTTGGTTGGAGCGGATTGCCCGCCCAAACGTTGCCGTCCGGCAAGATGACGATATTACTTGAAGAAAAAGCGCCGACATTGCCTTGAGAAACCAGCTTCGTCCAATGGGGCAACGAGCGTACGGTCGAAATATCGACTCGGGATATTTTGTTATAGGGCGAGGGTTCGGCTTCTACAGCGGCACCGACGTTTCGTCCCTGAACCAACACCGCATCGTCCCAATTACCGTCTCGTGTAGGATCGCGTTGTATAAGGATTCCGTTACCGGCGGTAAGGGTTAATTGTACAGGCTGGGTGTACTCGATCGCGGTTGCCCTGGCCCGAATTACCGCGGCCCGGACATAGCGGTTGTTGTTGAGCACCTCGTTACGCCGAACGGTGGGCGAAACCTGGTACCAGGCCACGCTCATGACGAACAAAATGATGGCCAGAGTGGCAAACAGTTCGACCAATGTAAAGCCGGGTCGATTTCGATTTGGGCTTTTCTTCATCTTCAGCTCCTCGTCCCAGTCTTGGAAGCATGGACGATGCCAATATTGAAGGCGCTGAAAATCAGGCACTTCCGTTTGGCTTATCGATTATTTTCCGAGTATTTCGGTAAGTTTGCAATGTGTAAGTGCAGATAAGTGCACCTCAGTGTACCATGGCTTCAAATGCCGTCCGTAATTTGTCGCCGATCTTGTGAGCCGCGCCCGTCACCAGGGTGAAGCTGCCCCGGTTCCCGGCGGCGATCACCTTTTCGTGGCTCGTTTGCGAACCCTCGGGCTCCACCACCGGGTCGAGCGCTCCATGCAGGGCATCCAGACGAAACGGCAGCGGTTCCGTCAATACTTCATGGCGGTAACGACTGTTGACGCCGATGACACGCGTCACGCCTTCCAGGTCTTGGGCGACGAACGGGGCCAGGTATCCTCCCTGCGAGTAGCCGGCCACCCATTTGGGCAGGTGGGCGTATCCCAAGCCGTTAACCAGTTTCTTCAACATGGTCCTTGCCGGGTCCATGGTCACCCCGTAGACACCGGTCACCGGGTCGTAGAAGTACCAGGCATAGCCTATCTTGTAACCGTTACCGCTACGGTAGGGATAGGGAAACAAGCCGTTGGGGGCGACTACCAGGGTGTCCTGGTCGAAACATCCGCCCAGCAGCCTGAGAATGGTTCCGCCGGTTTGCTGGAATCCGTGCAATAGCAGAACCATGCGTTTCGGTCTGTCCACCGGGCGGGTCAGGTAGTTTACATCCCAGGTAAGGTCGAGGGAGAGCTTGGGCATGGCGGCTCCTTGCCGAGATAATCGCGAAGTTGCGGTAGTTTTTTCCTAAGGACCTTGGTCAACGGCACCGAGGTCAGTTCATCGAGGCGGAACCATCGGCTTTCCACATAGGCGGAAGGCGGTTGCAGCCAATCGACCGCTTGAGGGGCCCTGCACACGGTTACGAAGTAGCGCGCATGTAAGTGGGTAAAGCGATGAGTAAACGGTTTCGGTAGTTTCGCCTCGATCGTCACCGAATCATGGAGAAGGTAAAGCCACGGTTTGCTGTTGGGTTGGATTTGGGCGGGCAGTTCCCACATACCGGCCAGCAAGCCCTCGTCGGGTCGTCGGCAGAGCAGAAACCGATCGTCGCTGTAGAGGAACAAGGTTTCGAAATCGACCCGTGATACGCGTACCTTTTTGCTTTTCACCGGCCGATTGCGCGGATCGGAACCTTCCAGCCAGGTAGCGCAGAAACGGTTGACGGTACAGGAAAGACACGAGGGCTCGCGTGGCGTACAAACCGTGGCGCCCAATTCCATCATGGCTTGGTTGAAATCGCCGGGTCTCTGCTTGTCCAGCATGTCGTCGGCCAGGCTCTGGATGAGATTTTTCGTTTTGGCAGAGGAAACATCGTCATCGATACCGCGCAGTCGGGTCACCACCCGAATGACATTTCCGTCCACGCAAGCAAAGGGCAGGCCGAAGGCAATGCTGCCGACAGCGGCGGATGTGTAGGCGCCTACGCCTTTCAAGTTGGATATCCCCGTCATATCTCCGGGGAAAACCCCGCCGTGATCTTGACTGATCTGCCTGGCCGCTTCTTTCAGATGACGTACACGGCGGTAATAACCCAACCCCTCCCAGGCTTTCAGTACGGTTTCCTCGTCGGCCTCGGCCAGGGTTTGGGGCGTAGGGAACTGCTCCAGAAAACGGAGGTAGTAGGGAATGACCGTTTTGACTTGAGTTTGCTGAAGCATCAGTTCGGAAACAAGAACGGCATAGGGATCCTGAGTTCGTCGCCAGGGCAGGTCGCGTTTAGCCCCGTCGTACCAGGCCAACAGGCTCGGGGCGAACTTCTCGGATTCGCTCAAGGGTCCGCCTCTTTTTCCACCTTGAAGGCGTTCAAACAAACAACCAGGCCCCTGACATCCTCTTGCGGCCAAAAGGGAAGTTTGGCCATGAAGTTGGTGTCGTTCAGGCAAGAGCTGTTGACCGACAAGCCCAGCTTTCCAAGCAGCGAGGGGAACAGGTCTCTCAGTTCCGTGCCGTTGATGGTTTCAAGTGGGAAGCCAAGGAACAAGGTGCGGTAGGTTCCTTCCCGTGAACCCACGCCGTTGAGCAGGCCCGCGGTCTGTTCACCGGCGGTGAAGGCCGGAACCGAGACGCCGTCCGACGTCATGGTGGACGTGCGGTTGTCGACCAGGGTGAAGCTGAGGTCGTAAGGACCCAGACCGCCCAGGTCGGGCGGGCTGCCGAGGACTTGGGTATACTGCACGTTCTCGGAGCCTGTTTCCATGCCCAGGTAATCGGTCATGAACCCGTTGGGTACCTTGATCGGTTCCTTGTCGCCCTGATCTTGATTGATGCCCTGATCCGAGAAATAACTCTGCGCCGACAGCAGCAGGCTGCCGCCCTTGTCCAGATAATTCGCCAGGTTGAATTCGGACTGGCTGGAAGGTCCGCTCCTGGGTCCGGTAAAGCCGTTGCGTACCGCTTCACCCGAGAACCAGATCACCAGTTTGTATCCCTCCAGATCGGTCGCGTCCGGCTCGATGTTGCTGTTGAAGGTGTCGAAATCCTCGTAGGAAACACCCCAGAAATCCAATACGCTGTGGTACACGTTTCTCAAGTTGGGAGAGTTGTTATCGTCGTCCACCAACAAAACATCGGGACTTGGAATGGTGGAAAAACTCCGTGAGGTGACCACCTCGCCCCGGCCGCAATCGTTGGTTGCGGTCACTCGCCAGTAATAGGTAAAACCGTAGGAAAGGTCCAAAGGAAGGTTCAGCGACGATCCCTCGGTAGATACGGCGTAGAGCGGTTCGGCCAAATCGGAGGTCGTTCCGATCTCGAACAGATAGGAGAAGGTAAGCGGCTGTTCCTGCCAACTGAAGGTAGGATTGAGTGATTGATGCGTGGTCTGGTCCAGGGGCGCCGACAGGGTTACCTTGGCGGGAACGCCGGTGTGTACGGCCAGAATCAGGCTGACGCTGTCCTCCCAACCGGATGCCGTGCCGCTCACGGTCAGCGGGTACTCACCCGGGGCCAGGCCGCCTAATTCGGTAAGATGCAGCGTGGTGCCGCCGCCGGGCAACACATCCTGACTGTCGAAGGAAGCCATGGCGCCCTCGGGCAGCCCGGTCAGGCTGAGACTGACCTGATCGGCGAAACCGTCGGAGGCGGCCACGCTGATCGCCACATCTACCGCGTTCGCGGCGCACAATGCGGCGCGGCGCGTGTCCAGGTCCAAAAAGAAGGCCGGTAACTGCCGACAGTTATAACAAGCCAACGCGAAGTCCTGATCGATCAAACCGCCGCTGCCGGGAATGCCGTCCGAGGTCAACTGGCGCGCGATGACCCTGGTCACGAACTCGCCCGTTGCCGTCGGGCCCAGCATGACGCCCTCGGTGTTGTTCTTTTCATCGGCCGTACCGCCGGGAGTGGACCAACCGTCGCTGTCGAAGACATTACCCGCGTAGGTATTGCCGTCGTAGTCTACTTCCAGGTCAAGATCGTTGTTCCAGGCGGGCGCCTCACCGCCCAGCCCGTGGCCGGGCGCATCGGTCCAGGCCAGCATCAACTGAACCGGTTCGGCGGGATCCACCACCTCGAAGCGCGATTGCCAGACTTCGCCGGTACCTTGTAACACGCGTGGACGGTCCAGGTAAATCGGTTCCGAGGGCGGGTCTAAAATAGCCGACAGGTCCAAGCGGCCCCACCCCTGTTGATTGTTGAAACGGTGGGTCAGCGGATCTCCATCGGCGTCATTGGCGCCGAAAAGATCCCGAGTCACGGCCAGAAAAGCGGCTTTCACCATTTCCGGCGAGGGATCGAATGCGACGCTCCGACTGCCGGAAAGATTGCGGTAACGTTGCGTGAACAAGGCCGCGGCGCCGGCAACGTGAGGCGCGGCCATGCTGGTACCGGCCAAAAGCGTATAACCGTCGTTGCCACTGCAGGAATCCACATAGCGGCCCGGAGCGACGATATGCGGCAGCAGGCGGCCGTCCAGGCAGGGACCGTGGGCTGAATTATTGGAAATGCTCTCCCAACGCGGATCCAGCGAGCCGGAACTGTTATTCAACTGCATGTAGGTGCTGCCCACCGCGAACAGGTTCTTGGCCTCGTCGGGCGTGCCTTGACGGCTGACGCCACCGAAGCCGTTGGCCACCGCGAGAATGAAGCTGAAGGATTGATTTCCGGGCGTGTTGGGATCGGCATCGCGAACCCCCATATCCACTTCCATGGTATTGAGGTCGTAGCCCTTTGCCTGGCCGGAGGGACCCCAACTGTTGTTGGACAACAGCGCACCGTTTTCCCTGGACTCCCGAATTAACAGGCCCATGCCTTCCGCACCCTGGTAGTTGCCGATGTAGATCTGCTCGATCATCTCGGCGGCGGGCGCGACGCCCAGGCCACGCAGGAATCCATTGGTATCCATAGTACCGCTTGCCGCATCACCGCCCATGATCCCGGCGGTGTGGGAGCCGTGAGTGCTGCTCAAGGTTCCGTTTTCATCGCAGGACTCGCCGACACAAGGCCTGAACCGGTTGACCAGGTCGGGATGTTCCTGGTCCACTCCCGAATCCACATTGGCCATGACCACGCCGGTCCCATCCAAACCCAAACCGGAAAGCCAGGTCAGGTAACCCGGATCCACCACATCCACCGGTTCGCCTTCCTTCAACACCTGGGACATATTGCCTGCCAATAACTGATTGCTCATTTCCGAGCGCGTGCCGCCGTCGGTAGGGATGGGTTGTACGGTATAAATACCCGGTAATGCAACCACCCGGCCCAGTTGGTCACCGGCGATGCGAAAAGCCAGGGAATGGAACTCCTCGCCTAGGGTGGATACTTGAATATCGGTTGCGCCCAGGGACGCTAGTTGCAAGCTGAGATCCGTTGCATCGACACCGCGCCAGGCCAGCAGGCGAGCCCCGATCGGCGCGTCGGCAAGATTGCGATACCGGGGAAGCAGGCGAAAGGAAGATTCAAAAGCGCCGGACCAGCGAACATGCGGCGACCGGGACGATTGGCTCAGAGCATTCGGGTCTCCCCATACAATGTAAGTAAAGGGGTGCACATAACGAACGGGTTGCAAACCGGCGGCGATCAACTCCTGAACCCAGGAATTCCGGACGGCGCCCTGAAACTGAACCAGGAAGAAATCGTCACCGCCGCCCTCCACCTTGGCTTGCCGCATGCGAGGGTACCGGATGAGGGGATCGAAAACCTGGTCGCCTAAACGCAGGCGGTAGTCGGGCCGCTCGTAAAAAGTAGTGACGTCATTGGATTGAGGTGCAAGAGCGAACAGGAAAACCAGACCGATAATCATCATTTCTCCAAGCCGAGAAGGGCGCCCGTTCCGGGAGCACCCCCACATCCTTGAAGATCCTGGCCAATCTGTCAAGACTTTGTATCACATAGAGGACAATCGCGTTGCTGAAAGCCGGGACCCCGGGAGCCCGAATTAGTTACCCGGGACCGACTCCGGGAAATAAGGCTATTCAGTGTTGAACCGCGTCAAGCCGCGCCCCGAGCGTGCAAACTTGCATGCCCTTTCCCTCCCGTGCGGGTTCTGGCATAATCATGTTTTCGGAACAACGGGGTGAGCCCATACATGTTGCAATCGGTTTGGCTGACAGAGATATGGTTGACAGGTTTTTCCTGGTTACAAACGGCTGATGTCTCCCCCTGGCTTTGGCTGCCGTCGACGATCCTCGCGGTAATCGTGTTTGTCCTGGGCCGAAGATTATTGGCGGTACGAGGCGAACGCGATCGGCTGGAAGGCAAGTTGGCCGCCGAGAGCAACCGCGCCAATCGCCTGGAAAACGAGAATCGTCAGTTGGAGAAGTCGGCGTGGAAGGCGGAAGCCCGTGCGAGCGCCGCCGAAGAAACACTGGAGGCTCTAAAACAGGAACAGCCCGAGGCGGACTGCGGCTGGCTTGAATCCGTCTACGCCTCCGACTTCATGGGTATCGCACACCTGGACAAGGCAGGCCGTATTATCGAGGCCAACCAGGGCTTGCGGGTCATCCTGGAATTGGAAGCCGAAGCCCTGGACGGACTCCTCTTCACCGACCTGGTTCTGGAAGAGGATCGTCACTTCCTGGCTGATCTACCCGATCCGCTGACAGAGGTTCACTATTTCGAGGTGCGGTTGTGCTCGGGGGAACATCGGGAATGCTGGTGCAAGATTTCCGTTTCCGGCATTGCGGCGGATTTTCGGAGCGAAGCCAGTCTCCTGGTGATGATAGAAGACATTCAAGACCGCAAAGAACTGGCCCTGGCTTTGGAGAAACGAGCGCGGGAACTGGCCCGATCCAATAAGGAATTGGAGCAGTTCGCCCTCATCGCCTCACACGACTTGAACGAACCCCTGAACAAAATCGTGGCTTTCGGCAGGTTGCTGGAGGATGAATGCCGCGACAGGGTTTCCAAGGAAGGGGAGGAATACCTGGGTTATATGATCTCAGCGGCCGGAAGAATGCAAAACCTGATCACCAGCTTGTTCCAACTGGCCCAGGTGACGGTGAAGACCCATCCCTTCCAACCCGTGGACATGAACGCCCTGGTTGAAGATGTTCTGGCCGATTTCCGATTCCGAATCGAAGAAACCGAGGCAAAGATCACGGTCGATCCGCTACCGGTGGTTTACGGCGATGCGGTTCAGTTGACGCAACTGGTCCAGAACCTGGTCGGCAACGCGCTCAAGTTCCATTTCCCCGACACGCCGCCCGTGGTGCACATCAGCAGTAGGCAGGAAGTGATGATCGACGATCCCGCCTACCCCGGCCGCAAACGTCGTATGTGTCGATTGTCCGTAAAAGATCAGGGCATCGGATTCGACAGCTTGAACGACGAACGCCTCTTCAACGCCTTTCAACGCCTCCACCCGAAGGGACATTACGAGGGCGCCGGCATCGGCCTGGCCATTTGCCGAAAGATCGTGGAACGGCATGACGGTTACATCTTTGCTCGCAGCAAACCGGGTTCGGGAGCCGAATTCCGGGTTGTGCTGCCTGTCTCTCAAAGTGCGGACGAGCCGGCAGACGAATGAACCGCGCCATTTTGGCTTCAATTATTTGGATCGTTTCACCAAACCCGCGGGTGTCCGGGGGCGGCTTGAAGCGAAGGTTACCCGGGTAAGGCCCGCTGATTGCCCCGCAAGCACTTAATCTTGTTGACTTTGAAATCAGAAAAATCCAAAATTCAGCTTTGGCGTCGGGAAAGCCCGCCTACAGAACCGGAGGCCGGCACTGTAATTGCCAGAAATCCCGAGCCGGGATATCCCGGGTCCGCTCTTCCCGGTCTACCCGTTCTCATTCAGCGGTCCCCGGCCCCACGCTCACGTCCGGCGAGCGATGCATTCAAAGGAGACGAGATGAAACGTTTGTTCTTTGCCCTGTTGATGACTTCGGCCCTGCTTCCTTCCAGCTTGGGTCAGGATAATAAACCCATGGTCGTGGTGATCAATGTCGACCGAGTGTACCTGGTCTGCAACATGGGCCAGCAATTAGCAGCCAAGCTGGACAAGTTCACCAAGGACGCCCAGAAAGAAGGCCGGCCCCTTGCCGATAAAGCTCAGCAACTGCAACAGAAATTGACGACCGACAATACCCTGTCCCCCGAGGATCGTGGCAAGATGCAGCGCGAATTGGAAAGTCTGGCCATCGAAATCAAGCGTTTCAATGACGACAAGAAGCGCCAGGCTCAAATCATGCAGGACGAAGGTTTGAAGGCTATCGAAGAAAAGCTGAAACCCGTCCTGGCCGACATGGCCAAATCCCAGGGTTGGGATGTATTGCTGAACAAGGTTCCCAATATCGTCATCATGGCCGGCCCGGCGGCCGATGTCACCGACAAGGTCATCGAAGAATTCAACAAGGTAACCGGCAGCTAAGTTAAAAAGGGGGCCGGGAACCACTTTCCCGGGTCTTCCCGACAGCACCGGAAGAAATGAGAAAGGCCCTGAAGATCGCTTGTGATCTTCAGGGCCTTTTCAATTTTACGACAGCACGGCTTTAGTAATTGCTCTCGTCCTGAGATTCGTCCTTTTGCTCTTCACCGTCATCGGCTTTCTCTTCCTTGTGATCACCGGCCTCTCCAGCCGTCTCCACGGCCGATATAGGCGTCATCACGTCCTGCATGGAGGTAACGCGGTTGGCATAATCCAAGAAGACGCCGCCCAGCAACAGGCCTACCAGCACCAGCGGATACCAGATGAAGGCCCAGGTGATGCGGTCCTCGAACCGTCCGTGCATGAAGAACAAGATAACAAGCGTTGCTTTGCAAGAGGCAACTGCAATCGCCACCACGTCGTTCAACACACCCAGGTCGAGATAGGAGACCGCCACGGTGGCCACTGTCAGGACGAAAAGGCCGAGCAGAACGCCCAAATACACTTTCGGGCTTTGAACATGTCCCATTTTTCGATCGTGTCCCATAGTCTTTCTCCTAGTGTCTCAACAGGTACAGCAGCGGAAAGAGGAAAATCCAGATAAGGTCGACAAGGTGCCAGTAAAGACCGCAGACCTCGACGCCGCCGAAATTCTCCTCGTGATAACGTTCTTGACGGGCACGGAAGTACACCAAACCGATAAAGCTCATGCCGATCAGAACATGCAACAGGTGCAGACCGGTAGACATGAAATAAACGGAGAAGAACAAGTCCGAGCCGGGAAAGTATCCGTAGCTGAACTTGGAACTCCATTCGAAATATTTGACGACCAGGAAGCCGAAAGCGAACAGGAGCGTCAAGAGGAGGTTCAACTTGAGCTGCTTGTTCTTGCCTCGCTGAGCGCCGTCCACCGCCATGGCCATGGTATAGGAACTGCACAACAGGATGACCGTGTTGACGCTGCCCAATTTCCAATCCAGGGCCTGAGAACCGAGCCGAAAGACTTCGGGCCAGTTGTATTTAAAGATGAATAACCCGGCGAAGATCCCGCCGAACAGCAGGACCTCCGTGGCCAGGAATATCCACATACCGAGTTTAAAATTCTCGTATTCCTCGACGGGATCTTCTTCGTGGAGGTGGAAGAAGGTTCCCGGTTCCCAATTAGGATTCGCAGACATAGTTACAATCCTCTACATTCCATCCGTCAGGCGTTTTGTTCTTCGCCGTAACCGTAAGTCCAGGTGGTTACGGTGGGTACTTCGTCAAAGTTGGTCAGCGGCGGCGGGCTGGGAACCGTCCATTCCAGCGAGAGCGAGTTGAACGGGTTCTTGGAAGCCACTTTTCCGCGTTTGGCGGCCCACAGCAGGTTGCCGAAGATCACCACGTAAGCCAGGCCGTTGATGAAGGCGCCCAGCGAGGAGGCGAAGTGAAGTTCGGCAAACTCGCCCAGGTAATCCGCGTAGCGGCGGGGCATGCCCATGTAGCCCAGGATGAACTGGGGCATGAAGGCGGCGTTGAAGCCCAGGAAGAGCATCCAGAAGCCGATTTTCCCGACGGTCTCGTTGTACATGCGGCCGTAGATCTTGGGCCACCAGAAGTAGAGACCGCCCACCAGCGCGACGACGGTGCCGCCTTGCATGGTGTAGTGGAAGTGCGCCACAACGAAGTAGGTATCGTGCAGGAACACGTCGGTGGAGAGCGTGGCCAGCGGCAGACCCGTTAAACCGGCGATGGTGAACAGGAAGATAAAGCCGCAGGCGTAGAGCATCGGCGTGTCCATTCGGATGGAACCTTTATATAAGGTGGATATCCAGTTGAACACCTTGATAGCGGTTGGAATGGCAACGGCAAAGGTCAGCAGCGAGAAGATCCAGCGCGACCAGTAACTCATGCCGGAGACGAAGAGGTGGTGACCCCACACGAAGAAGCTCACCAGCGCAATGGCCAGCGAGGAGTAGGCGATGGCGCGGTAACCGAAGATAGGCTTCTTGGCGAAGACCGGCAGGATCTCGGCGACCACACCCATGGCGGGCAGGATCATGATGTAAACAACCGGGTGGCTGTAGAACCAGAAGAAATTCTCGAACAGGATCGGGTCACCGCCCAGGGCGGCGGAGAAGAAACCGATTTCCAGGACGCGCTCCATAATCAGCAGCGCCAGGGTGATGCCGATGATGGGCGTGGCCAGGATCTGGATCAGGGACGCGGAATACAGTGCCCACACGAAGAGCGGCAGGCGGTGCCAGGTCATGCCCGGAGCGCGGAACTTGTGGATGGTGACCACGAAGTTCAGGCCGGTCAAGATGGAGGCAAAGCCCAGAATGAAGGCGCCCAGGGTAACGGGGATCACGCCCGCGGAGGACTGAATGGAATAGGGGGTGTAGAAGGTCCACCCGGTATCCAGCCAGTTGGCGGGGAATTTGATCAAACCGTTCTCGATACTGGGCAGTGGGCCGATCAGCGACCAGACGACGGCAATCGCGCCGACGACGTAGATCCAGTAGCTGAGAATGTTCAACCTTGGGAAGGCAACGTCCTTGGCGCCGATCATAATCGGCAGCAGGAAGTTCCCCAGGGTTGCGGGAATGCCGGGGACGATAAACAGGAAAACCATAATCGCCCCGTGCAGGGTAAACATGATGTTGTAACCGTGGTGGTCAAAAATCTGGTGATTGGCGTTGGGGAAGAGTAACTCCGCCCGCACAGCCATGGCGCACAGACCCGCGATCAGGAAAAAGATCAGGATGCTGTAAAGGTACATCAGGCCGATGCGCTTGTGATCTACCGAAAAGAACCAGTTCTTGAACCCACCAGGTTGAAGATAGGGTTGATATTCTTGCGATGCGCTGGACATGCTTCCTGTCTCTCCTACTGCAAAGTCTTGATAAACGCGATGATGTTTTCGATTTGCTCGTCGGTCAACTGCCCGTCGTACGAGGGCATCTGGCCGGCCGGGTAACCTTTCACCAATTTCCGATTGGGGTATTTGATGGATTCCACCAGATAGTTGTCGTCGACAACGATCATGGTGCCGTCCGCCATTTCCTCTTCACGGCCCATGAGGCCTTGGAAGGTGGGACCGATGGCAGGCGATCCGTCTTTGGAATGGCAACCCACACAGGCGCGCTTCACATAAAGCTGCTCGCCCTCTTCCACGGGGGTCAGCACCGGGAACAGTTCGTTTTTCATGTATTTCTGCCAGTCTTCAGGGCTCAAGACATGCACTTTACCCAACATGGCCGAGTGGTTGTCCCCACAATACTCCGTGCAGAACACCTGATAGGAGCCCGGAACATCTGCTTTGAACCAGAGATAGGTATAAATGGAGGGAACCACGTCCTCCTTCACCCGAAACTCGGGGATGAAGAAGGAGTGCAATACATCGACCGATCTCATCTTCAAAACAACCGGTTTTCCTTGGGGCACGTACATATCGGACGCTTCGACGCGACCGTCGGGATATTTGTAGGACCAGGACCATTTCTGACCGGTGACCGATATTTCCAAACGGTCTTCGTCGGTGGGCATGGTCCGCATTTCGCTCCAGGCTCCCACGCCGAACAGGAAGATCAGGGCCACGATGATGGTGGGAACCACGGTCCAGATAAATTCAAGGGTATGGCTGCCCTTGATCGGTGACGTTTTCTGATCCGGGCTTCTCTCGCGATATCGCAGCATCAGATAGATCATGACGGCGTTGCAGGCGACAAACCAGAACACCATCAATAGAATCAGCCAAAACTGGATAAAATCGACCTTACCGCCCAGTTCCGTCACACTGGAAAAAAAACTAGACATCTTGTCCTAGCCTCCGTTTTCTAGTTGACTCCGCTTTCCAGAGGATGACCACGAGCACCAAAAGCGTGAGCGCTGAGGCAGCAGCACCAATTCTCATGAAGCCCCAGGCCCAGGGAACGTATTTCCCCGCCAATGGATCGTATTTGAAACAGTAGATGAGCATGCGCTCCAAGGTCGACCCCACCTTGCCGTCCGACGCCTCGATCAGCGCCATACGCACGGTTTTGGGATCGAATTGTACCCCGTAGATGTATCGTGTGATCTTGCCCTTGGGCGAGGTCAGCACCAGCACGCTCGCGTGACTGTAGAGCTCATCGATCTTTTTGTAACGAAAACCCACCGCATTCATAAAGCGCTGAATGTGGCCGGCCTTTCCCGTGAGAAAGTACCAATGATCGGCCGGACGTGGATCGCGGAGCGTGGCGATGTAATTGTTCGCCTTGTCCCGCGCCAGTTCGGGCGTGTTCTCAGGGTTGAAGCTGATGTTGACGACACGGTAATCAACACCCAACTGCAACTCCAATTCATTGATCAAGTCACGCTGTCCGTCCAGGATCAGGGTACACAGGCTGGGGCAGGTGTAATACACCGGCGCGAATATGGTAGGTTTTTCGTCTTCGAGCAGCTCGGCCAACCGGACCTGTTTGCCGTTTCGATCGGTAAACTCGAGTTCCAGGTCAACCAGCTCGCCAAGATGCTCGTCTATGCCTACATCTTCAATCAGGGGCTTCGTATCCAACTGGGCAAATGCGCCCAGGGGCAACAAGCCGATTAAAATGGTCGGTAATAATCCAGTTTTTGTCATTTGCTATTTGTCCCACTTTCACAAAACCGGTGTTACCTTCCACGTTGGGGGCGTGTTTCGTAAAAGAGAAACAACCTCCAGGCACGAGGCAACATGTTAGAGGATGACATGTCCTTTTTCAAGGTAATTCTAGAGCACCTTGGGTGAATTCATCAAGCCGTAATGTTTGGTAATTCAGGCATAAAACTTCAGCATACCACTTTTTGAATCGGAATTCACAAGCCTGACTTGAGTTTTAGGTCACCCACACCCGGGTTACCGTTGCGAACCCGTTTTTTCCTGCCGGGTCGGGCGGCATTCCGCGGGCTTCCGTAACCTGCCGTATTACGCGTAGGTTGACGCCGCAACCATCTGATCCCTTGCGCGTCGGCATCGTAATCTCTAAGATGCGTTGAGACAACCTGAGCCCCGGCTCCCTGACGGCGGTATCCCTCTTGACCCGAAAAACCTTTCTCATCCTTTCCGGCCTGTGTTTCGCGGCCTATCTACCCTTCATCACCAAGGGCGTCAACTACGACGATTTCGTTTTCCTGGACTACGCCCGACTGCTCACGAAGGACCCTACCCGCTGCATCGTCGGCGATTATGTCTGGCAGGGCATGGTTTTGAAGGACCTTGTGGTCTTCGAGTCCACCCATCCGCCGTTCATCCCCTACTGGATCAAAACCGTTTCCTTTTTCTTCGGCCCCGAAAACCTGGTCGTCCTGCATCTCGCCTTTTTCCCCTTCCTCCTGCTCGCTACCCTGGCCACGGCCGACCTGATTGTCCGTTGGTGCAAGGCGAGCCCCTACCTGGCCTTGGGTTTGACGCTGGGACCCATGTTCTTACCCATTGCCACCAACCTGATGACCGATACCGCCATGTTCGCCTTCTGGTTCACCGCGATTACCTGTTGGGATCGAGCCCTGGAAAGGCGTTGGTGGTCGCCCTGGCATTTGGGAGCCGCCGCGGCAACCCTGCTCGCCTGCTTCACCGCTTATCAAGCGCTGGGTCTGGCCCTGGTGCTGCCGGTCATGGGCCTGATGCGCGCACGCGGACGAATCGCCCTGGTTTGGACCGCGGCCGCGCTGCTGCCGTTCGCCCTCTGGGTAACCGCGATCTGGCTGCGTTATGACTTCTTCCCCTATTTCGCGCCGCCCCGGGAGGAATTGAGCATCGCCACCGAGGTCCGGCGCGGCATGATGTTGGAGAACATGTGGGTCAAGCTGCGCGTTATGTTGCTTTACCTGGGGGCCGGCCCCGGCTTGTTCTTCCTCGTTGCCCTGCGCGATCGCAAGACCTGGCTGATCCTGGCCGGATGGGCCCTGGCTTTGACCGCCTTTCTCTTCGAGGGTCCCGTTTGGGGCAACAACTTGTCGGCCTGGTTCTGGTTCACCCTGGGCCTGGCGGTTATTCCCCTGAGCCTGCGAATCATGCGCCGGTTTCGCTTCAGCAACGATGCCGATCATGCCGTGGCCGCCGCCTTGCTGGTCAGCGCCGCCGGTCTGGCCGTGTTCCAAGTCGCCGTTGCCGCCTTTGCGGCGCCGCGTTACGTCTTCGTGCTGCTGGGCGCGGCTTTTCTATTCGCCCTGAAGCTCTACCGCCCGCCCGTCAACAAGAGCCTGCTTCCCCTCTACATCCCCCTCGCGCTGTCCGTCATCATGGGACTTCTGGTTACCGCTGCCGATTGGCGATACGCCGAGGCCCAAAGGGTCGAACTGCTGGACCTGCCCGATGCCGACATCCACTTCGTCGGCGAGAAAGGCGTCAAATACAGCGCGCAACGGGCGGGCCTCACCTATTTTCTGCCGGGCATGGAAGAGGACGTCTTCTACCTGCTGGTTCCTCAAGAATCGGACCGTATCCGCATACCCGATGCCTTGAACCGTCAATGGGAGGAGGTTTTCCGGGAAACCATCGATAGCCGGCTGCCGATCCGCACCATGAACCGAGCCGCCGGCGCCGGGTTCTTTCTGCATACAAGGGGCCTGATGCCGTTCGTCTTCTCCCGGGAGCGGGTTGAGGAATACGTGCTCTACCGTATCTTCCGCCAGGCTAATCCGGAATGGAAGACCGATCCCCACGCACCGCCCGAACAACCGTTCTCCGTGGGCGAAATCCTCCCCGAACGTCCGGTCGTCAGCGAGTTCCACTGTCGCTACCCCGGCTTGACGCGTCTGCGCCTGTTCATGGCGACCCATCAACGGGTCAATCAGGCAACCCTGATCGTATCCCTGCTCGAAGTCGCCGAAGACGGTTCGACGGAGACCGCCTGGACTCAATCGATATCTACCGCGACCATGACCGACAACGCCTGGTTGCAACTGGACTTCCCACCATTGGATTCACGAGGAAAAACCTACCGATTCACCCTGGAAAGCCCGAACGCAAAGCCGCTCGATGCGGTCACCATCTGGGCCGACAAAACCCTGCCGGGCTCCTTCCAAGTAGGTGACGAGACCATGCAAGGTCGCCTGGCCATGGAAGCCTGGTGCCTGCCGGGACGCTCGATCAAATAGGAAAATCGCTCCTTTCCCTAAGCCGAATCGGTACTTGCCACGTATACAGGCTTAGGGATCGATATGAGCATTTTTGATTTTGGACCTTATCGTCTGTGCTGCGAAAAAGCTTCTCTTAGCCGGAATGGTGAACCGGTGGCCTTACGTCCCATCACGGCCACCCTGCTTTGTTACCTGATTCGACAAAGGGAGCGCATCGTCACCAAGGAAGAACTGCTGGAAACCGTGTGGGAAGACGCGGCCGTCAGCGACAATGTGCTCATGCAATCGGTCAAGGAACTGCGCCGAGTCTTCGGGGACTCGCCGCGCAACCCCGCCTATATTAAGACCTTCCCAAAACGCGGCTATCGTTGGATTTTCGAACCGGTGAACGAAGTCGAATCATCGACCCCCCGGGAAGAAGCCGATTTCAAGGTCACGCCGGAGCCGAAACGGCCCTGGCGTTTGCTCACCCTGCCCGCCCTGCTGCTGATCGTCCTTTCCACCGCGTTGTTGTATTGGCTGAACAACCAAAAAGACCAAACCATGGCTGCCGGCGCGGAAGTATTGCGCGTGGTGGTGATGCCCTTCCTCAACCAAACCGGCGACGAGCAATACCAGTGGTTGGAACAGGGGCTCAGCGATATGGTCGCCGGCCAGTTGGGGCGTGGGCAACGCTTGGAAACCCTGCCGGCCATGGCGGCTCACACCGCACTCGCGGAGTTGGGTAAGCGACGTGATCAACTGTCGACGGAGGACTACAAAGCCCTGCTCAAGGAAGCCGACGCCCATGTGGTGCTGATCGGCGAGGTTCACCGCCAGGATACCAGGCTGCGCTTTGACTACCTCCTCCAAGGCCGGGACCGTTCTGAACGGGGCTCCATGTCCTTCGGAGACCTTTCCAGTTCCGTCCCCGAGTTGGTTTCCCGATTAAACCGGGAGTTACTGGGCGAGGAATTGGAAGCGGATCCGGTCTACAGCCGCTCGGAAAAGGCCAATCGCGACTACGCACGGGGCTTGGAAGCCCTGAACACGCGAGGGGCGCCGCTGGCTCGTCACTACTTCGAGGCGGCCCTGATCCACGATCCCCGATTCACCTGGGCTCGGGCACAACTGGCCCTGGCCCAGTATCAGTTGGGCGCCTGGGACCAAAGCCTGGAGAACTGGCGAACGGTAGCCGGTTCGGAGCAGGTGCGCTCCGATATAACCCTGCGCGTGTTCGCCGCCAATGGGATCGGTTCCATTACCCTGCGTCGCGGCGACATGGAATCGGCCGGGCACCATCTGGCCGAGGCACATCGCCTTTGCGATGACGTCAAGGACACCGGACTTGTGGCCGAGGTTCTGTTCAACATGGCCGACCTGCGCATGCGCCAGGGCAAAACCGAGGAATTCAATGCCTTGATGAAACGGGTGGCCGAGGTGTCCGGGAGCCTGCAAGGACTGCGCGGCCAGGCCGACAGCCTGTTCTACCTGGGCCGAAATCCGTACCGACATGAAGGCGAGACAGCCGCTCAAAGGGACCGGCTCGAACTGGCTTTGGCCTATTATCGAGAACTGGGTCACCTGCGTCGCCAGGCCTATACCCTGCTGGCCTTGGGCGCCAACAACGCCTGCGCCGGGGACAAACGCAACCACTATATCACCGAGGCCCTGGAGCTGTTTCGCGCGCTTCAAGACAAGGCGGGCACCGGCCTTGCCCTGGGCGCCCTCGGCATGACCCACATCCAGGGTTTTGTGTTCGACAAGGCCGTGGAACCCCTGGAGCAGGCCTTGGAAATTGTACGCGACCTGAAGGCGGTTACCTCCGAAGCCCGCGTGCTGCACATGCTGGGTACCGCTTACCTGGGCAAATCGGTAACAAGCGGGAAGCCGGAATTCCGGCAACCGCGAGATCTACTCCAACAATCGCTTCAATTGTTTGAACGCATCGGTCTGGACCGGGAGAAGGTAGAGCCCCATTTCGTCCTGATCCTGCTCGGCCTGGAAGAGGGAGATCACACCGCGGTCCGCTATCACCTGGATGCGGCGCGCCGTTTGATGCCCAAGGGCGGCAAGGATTACTTCGACCTGTTCGAGGCTCGCTTCAATATGGACAAGGGAGAATGGGCCCGAGCCGCGGCGCTCCTGGAAGGTTTGAAGTTCCCCGGTATGGAACACCTGGTCCTGGCTTATCGCGCCAGATCCGCTTACGAGATGGGCGAATATGCTCGGGCCGTTACCACCATTGAAGATCTGCGCCGGAATTACCCGAAGAAGTGGACCATCGACCTGCAACGCCGCGGTGAAATCTACCGGGCCGCACAAGTGGACGGCGTACGCAGAGACCTGCCCGCCGAATCCGGCCTGCTGACCGCGATGGTTCGTTAGCCGTCGTAAAGCCGGTTATGATCTACCGCAACTCAACCAAGCCGATAGGTGGAATCTCTTAATGTTCCTTCGCGTATAACTTTTCCGGTTTTCAGAAGCTCTTTAATGCGCGCGTTCCAGGTAGAGCTGCTGATGCCCGCCCTGGAAACGATATCACCCTTGCGCAGAGGCTCTCCGGCTTCTTCCAGAATATTGACGATACGGTTTTGGCTTTCTGTTGCCGGTATGCGCTTGGGTGTAACGACAGCATCCTTTTCGAACTTAAACTCCAAGCACTTTTTGCCTCTGGGTCGGCGGATTACCAGGGCAATTTTTTCCTTCTCGGCAACCTCTTGAAAATCGCGGCGTACCTCATTGATATTCTCCCCCTCATCGAGATCCCAGAACACGCGCGCATCTGCAGCGGCGCTCCTGGCGCTCTGTAAGGTTTTCCGCAACTTTGCATAACGGTCGGCGTCCATGGATTGTTTTTTGGGTTCAAGACGTAATTTGCCCATTATTCATCCTTTTCTAATTGGTTTCTTCATTCACATTAGCCCTTCAGCCGGACTCATTATAAGCGTTCTTATGTTTCCGGTACAACCATTTGGATAAAATATCCCTTAAATGCAGCAGCTTCCCTCCGGTTAGTGACCTGTAACGATTCGGCCCCCTACTATTGCACAAATCAACTCCACGGGGCCGTTTTTCTAATAGTCCTGATAGCCGAGCCGGCGTTTTGTACAGTGCATTTTTTGGGCAATGTTTCGTGTTTGGATACATTTCCTTCCATCTATCATCCAAAAGCAACAAGGAGTAGCCTTCAGTGGCTGTTCCGCATTTTCCCCTTTACTTTTTATCACTACGTAAACGATAGAAACATCAGCGCCTTAGAAGGGATTTCAGAAAATTTCAGAAGGTTTCACTCCAATTTCAAGCATTTCAGCAGCAGTGTCCGCATGTTACGAGGTGTGACGGCAAACGAAGATTTTTCACGGGTTACCGAACTTCGATTGCCTCACTATTATCGACCAGCGAGGTATACCGATGAAAAAACTTCTCCCCCTGTTTCTTCTTATCACATCTGTCACCACTTTTGCGGGTGAGGGCGGTGATTATAAGGTCGTAGGCGAAAGTGTCAAGGCGACCGCCCAAAGTTACATGGCTGCCTATGAACAGCGCAACGTAGATAAAGTAGCGTCCTTCTACACCGACAAATCGACCTACCAGGATGCGGGCTACGCCTCCGTCCAAAAGCTCAACGGCTCGACGGGCGAGGAGGGTTCCTATTGCGAGGCCGTTCCCACGGGTAAGGCAGCAATAAAAGAGAAGTTACAAAAGTCCATGGCCGAAATCAAAGACCTTCGCTTCGAAACCAGGTCCAACTTCTTTGTCGGTCGGCTGGCTGTCTATACTCTCAATGTCACCGCGACCGTGCCCATGAAAGACCTCCCCCCCTTGACGGCCAATATAGATATGATCGTCGTCCTTGAAATCGAAAACAATAAAGTCCTCAGCCACACTTCCTTGTCTGACATGGAAAAAGCCATGCAATTGATGGCCGAACACCGGAGAACCTATTCTTCGACCAACTAGTTTTCGCTTTCTCCCCCGCGGCGAAAGGGACGGCGCCAGTCGTTTCTTTCGCCGTTTTCTTTTGGTTTCGTCGCGTCTTAAATGAAGGGAAAGACCACCATGTACAAAACGATAGCGGCAATGCCCCCGACCACCGCGTAGGGCATTTGCGTGCGCACATGCTCCAGGTGATCGCAACCGCTGGCCAGTGACGAGATGATGGTGGTATCGGAAATGGGGGAACAGTGATCGCCGAAGACGCCGCCGCCCAGGATCGCGCTGAGCACAAAAGCCGGGGGAATCCCCAGGTCCAAGCCGAGCGGAATCCCCACGGGCACCAGGATGGCGAAGGTGCCCCAGGATGTCCCCGTGGTAAAGGCGATCACGCCGGCGCTGATAAACAACAAGGGCGCAACCAGGACCGGAGCCAGGAAGGGACCGACGGCGCCGGAGACGAAGGGACCGGTTCCCAGGGCGCGACAACTGGCGCCGATGGCGAACGATAACAACATAACGGTCACCACGGGCAGCAAGCGGCTCATGCCCTGAAAACTGACCTCGGTCATGCGCGGCAGGCTGAAAACCCGATCCACGGCCAGCAGCGCAATGGCGACCAGAGTCGCGACCGCGGTGGCCAGCAGGATGGAAGTAGAGCCGGAACCTTCCCGGAAGACCCAGCCGCCGGTATAGAACATAAAGAAGATCATGCCGAAGATCAGGGTGAGCAGCGGCAGCAGCATGTAGCGGGCACGGGTGGGCGTCTCCGATTCGGTTTCGGTGACTACCGACCTGCCCTCTTCCTCGGATTTGCGCATGGGTCCGTACACCTTGGTGGAAACGGCCGTGTACCAGACGATCAGTACGGTGATCAGGGCATAGAAATTGAAAACCACGCTTTGCAATATGGTTTGTGTGGGTTTCAGGTCATAACCGCCGATTAAACCCTCCACGTAGGGACCCCAGGCATTGACGAACAGAAATAACACGCTGATGGGCGCACAGGTGGAATCCACGATGTAGGCCAGGCGGGCGCGACTCATTTTGAAACGGTCGAAAAGCTTCTGCGAGACGACACCGGCTGAGAGGACACTCAACGAGGTCTCCATAAAGATGATAACGCCGATCAGGCTCGCCAACACGCCCACTTGGCGCTTGCTTTTGGTCAGACCGGCCCCGGAAAGTTTTTTCACCAGCGCGGAAACGCCGCCGGAGACACGCATCAACTCCAACAAAGCGCCCACCAGCAGGCCGAACACCAGTACGCGCGTATTGCCCTGACCGCCGAAGACGGCGACGATGCGATTGAAGGTTTCCACAAAACCGAGCCCGGCGAGTTCCAACAGGTAAAGGGGAAAGATGAGTAAGGGCTGTTCGGCGGCGACAGAGGGCAGGGTGAGATTGGCGCCGTCGGCAACGATCAGAACTTCCGAAACCCAGATGCCTGTCAAAAGCGCGGATATGACCTCCCGCTTCCAAACGGCAAGAGCAATGGCAAGAAACGGCGGCAAAATAGAAAACCAGTCAGGCATGGGGGAACCTCTCCATAAATGAATACACCAGAAGCCTGTTCATTATTGAAGTTTGCAAGCCGCGTGTCAAATAACAAACGCCGCCCGAAGCGGCGCGGGTTTTGTTACAATGGTCACCACGTGCCGCCTTCCCGGAATTTTTTCCGCATGATTCGTGTCTGCACTACATGCCCGGAGATTCCGGGTATTACACTGCCTGGGAGGCTGCCATGAAAACCATCCACCGTATTGCGGTGTTCCTGATTCTCTCAACCGCCGGTACGTACCTATTCTCGGGCGAGCCGCCCGCCGGCAAAGCCCTGGCCACTTTCGGCAACGGTTGTTTCTGGTGTACGGAAGCCGTTTTCGATCGCCTGGAGGGGGTGGACGAAGCTGTTTCCGGTTATTCCGGCGGCGCCAAAGGCACTGCCAATTACAAGAAAGTATCCACCGGCCGCACCCGTCACGCGGAAGTCATCCAGATCACTTACGATCCCGACGTCATCACCTATGCCGAACTGTTGGAAGTATTTTGGAAGACGCACGACCCGACCACGCTGAACCGCCAGGGCGCCGATGTGGGCCCCCAGTACCGGTCGGTGGTCTTCTACCATAACGAAGAACAGCGGCAACAAGCCGAGAAGTACATGGCCGAACTGGACAAAGCGGGCATCTGGAAAAACCCCATCGTCACCGAGATCACGGCCTATTCCGCCTTCTACAAGGCCGAGGTGGAGCACCAGGAGTACTATCGCCTGAACCCCAACGCGGGTTACTGCCGCGCGGTGATCGCCCCCAAGATCTACAAGTTCGAAAAGATCTTCAAGGACAAACTGAAGAAAAAGAAGAAATACTGATGCGGTTCATGGCACGGGCGGCGGAGGACGCGTCGCCCGGGACATGATCATTGCCGGGGGTAAAGCCTGTCACACGGCGACAGGGTTTACCTTTCTTCTTGCAGTCCAAAACGGGGTTTGGAAGCGTTGCTCCATATTGTAGAAGTACGCTCGGTTTTGCAGGTATTCCCGGTGCAGGTCTTCTATCTTTCGGCAGTAGGTTCCCAAGGCGGTTTCGTCGCCATGCCGGTGGTTTTGGATTGCTTCCGCCGCTTCCAGGCCGGTCAGCAGCGCCTTGTAGATGCCTTGCGAGGAGATGGGATCGAAGGCAGAGGCGGCGTCGCCGACGGCCAGCCAGTTGCTTCTCGCGGCGCGGTCCAGCCGGAAGGAGGGCGCCGGTTTGATCATGGGGCTGTTTTCGTAAACCGGGCAACTCCGAACGGCTTTGCCGATATGTCCGGTTTGCAGTAGAAAGGCCAGCCAGTGGTTCAGGTCGCGCAGGTTGTAGCGGCGAAAAGTTTCGGGATCGCCCGCGAAGGCAACCACCAGGATATCGTCGGGCAGGCGCGCGCCGTACCACCAACCTTCCGACACCGCTTCCAGCATGGTCAGGTGGTTGAAGCCGCGATCGGACGTCGCCTTGAACCAACCGGAGGCGCAAATCAGTTGGTCGTCGAATAACCTCTGCGCGCCTTGGGATCTGGCGAAGCGGCAGGCGCCGCCGGTTGCATCGATCACGAAATCGGCCGCGACCCGGCCCGTACTCAGTTTCAGGTCGTAGCCTGCCGATGTGGCGTCAGCGCGTTCAAAGCGGGTTTCCCGAAGCAACTCGATGCCTTGTGCGCGGACGGCATCGGCCAGGAAGTTGTCAAACCGCCGACGATCCAAATGATAACCGGCGGCATGGGGGTTCGTGAGGAAGTCGTTGTAACCCGGCTCATCCGAACCCCAAATGGAAACGCTGCCCAGGCACGGCGCGTGATGTTGTTTCCGGAAGGCGCGCCACAGACCCAGCCGCTTTAACAGCAGGCCCGTGTCCGGCGGCATGCTTTCGCCCACGCGCACGCCGTCATAGCGACCTGCCTCGACGACCAGGATGTTGCCGATGCCCGGACGGCGCAGGGCCGACGCGGCGGCACACCCCGCCGGCCCGCCGCCCAGTACGACCACGTCGTACCGGGCTTGTGAGGGCGTCATGCCGGGTCATCCTGGGACTTGTTATTGGGCCAGGGTTTGACGGGCGGCTCGTCCAACTGACTTTCTACTTCCAGATAAAAGTCGTCAGGATAGTCGTGGCCGTCGTCGATTTGGGTGGCTTGGATGATGACACCGATGCGATGCCACTTAAGCACCATTTCCAGGTAGTCCTGAAAGATGCCCTCAGTGGCGGGATCATCGGTTTCGGTGCCCTTGCCGCGTACCGAGAAGCGTTGCTCGGGCAGTTGACCGTTGCGCACATCCTTGGCGGCATACACGGCCACGGGTCGTTGTGCGGGCCAACTCCAATAGAGGGTGGTGCTGTTGCGCGGGTTGGGGTCGGTTGTGTGTACCGCGCAGGAGTTGTAGTCGGCGTGCCAGGGCAAGGCCATGAATTTGGAGGTGTCGCCCGGTTCCACCTTGCCGGGGCGCAGGGGCACCCAGCCGTTACTGAGCACCGGTTGGCCCGGCTGAATGGCGGCGTAGTCGATCTTTTTGGCGTCGATGCGGAACGGGCCCACGCCGGAGCAGTTCCAATTGATTTTATACAGGCCCGGTTGACGTACGATGAAGGTCATGTCGATGCCGGGTGAGAAGCGGCCGCCCAGGCAGTTCATCAACACGGCGCGGTCCAACGCCTCACCGGGTCCCAGTTTCAAGCCGTCCTTCTTGTGGAAGTGTCCACGGTCCCACTGTTGCAAGAAAAAATACTGGGTGAGGCTGGGCGAAAGGAAGGCGCGGCCGTTATCGCCCAACGAAAGCGGCATCAGCGGTGGGCCCACGTTGCTCTCCTTGGATTTGTTGGGATTGCGAATGAAACCCAGGCCGCCCAGAATGGTTTCGCTCGGTTTGTCGTCGGGACCGATATCGCCGACGGCCTCGTGCGCCCGTAAAGCCAGGTCAGGAAGGTTGGTATTCCACATCTGTAATGAGGCCGCGCGGAAGATGGGGTAGATCTGGTGATGAAAGTCGGGCTTGTATTTATCCCTGAATTTGCCTTTGTATACATCGAGGTTCAGTTCCAGCTTGCGCAACCAGGTGTCGTAGATATCGTCCCACAGGGAGACCACGTTCAGGGTTTGCGGGGCATAGCTTGGATCGGTGCAGATGACCCAGGCGCCCTCCACTTCCACGGTTTCGCCGTTTTCCAGAACGATGACGGCATAGACGGGGCCGTCGCCGGTGTCGTCGAACCAGCCGTCGTTGTCGACGGGACCCTGTATGGGCGTGGGTTCGTCGCCGTTCAGCCAGGAGCAGCCGCGACCGTAACCGCCGACGACCAACAGCCGGCCGTGCTCGTCGGTTTGCAGTTGGCCCAGGGTGTCGATGTTGCCGGCGGGGGTATACAGGCGTTGAAAGCTGTCGTCGGGAAAGGTTTTGGGGTAGTAGATATTGGTAGCCACGGCGCCGTTCTGTTCGAAGGAGGCGACGGTTTTTACGTCGAAGCGCACCGGTTCGGCATTGCAGCCTTGAACGGCGCGGGGACCGGGATCGATAACCAGCTTCTTGATACGAGCGGCGTTGTCCAGGTTGTCGCCGGCTTGCGGGTTGCGGATGGGCGGCAGAGCGCCCTGCTCGTAACCGTCGATGAGCAGTTCATCGTCCTTGAGATTCCCGTTTTCGGTCACATAGTTGTTGGCCTTTTTATTGGCCAGGTGAACGGTCCAGATGATATCGGTGACCTTCTTGCCGTCAATTTTGGAGCCGACCTTGATTTCCTTGCCCTCGCCCGTGGGCCAGGTTTCCGGCTGCTTCGATTTGGGATACTCATAAATCTTGAATCGAGCTGCCTGGCGCTTCAGAGCCCCCAATCGATCGCGAATATCGTCGGAGTTAATGGGCTCGCCCTCAGTGCCCGGTTTGATAGGCAAGCCGCCGGTGGTCTTGCCGGGTCCTTTCAGGGGCATGCCGGCAGGGGTTTCGGGACCGATGTAGAATTCTTCGCTGTTGCCCACGCGGGAGACGCCGATGGCGGGATGAACCCGAAAAATATGCTTACTCATAAACTTAGCTCCTTGTCACATGCTGTTGGTATCGCTGCCGGGGTTCAGTCCTGGTAGAACTTGGGAATGGCGCCGTTTTGCCAACAAGACAGGATGTTCGCGCCGATGGTAGGCATCAGGGACCCGAAGTTTCCGGGAGGTTGACCGGTATTGATCATGTCCTCCAGCATGGCGAGGAATTTTTTGAAGTTGCCGATCAGTTGCTTTTGCGCCTCGTGGCCGGGAGAGCCTTTTTCGGGAACGGCAGTGCCGCTGTAGGTTTCCAGGCCGGGCACCTCCTCGGCATCTCGCAGCAGGTCCCGGCGAACCTTGAGGAACTTGCGATAGTGAGACCAGGAGGGTTCGGGGTCATCGGCCGTATTCCGGTATTTGGCCGGAATCTCCTTGTCGCCCATGGTCTGGCCCTCACCCTGATCAGTGATGGCCCATACCAGGTTGCAGGCTTGCTTCAAGCCCTCCTTGCCGTCTTTGGTTATAATCGGATGCTTGAAATCCTGGTAGAAGTTTCGGAAGACATCCAACTGGTTGCGGCCGCCCTTCAGGTGAGCGACCAGTTCCGTCATGCCGAATTCCAAAGCCTGGTAGAACTCGGCAATAGAGCCGTATTTGTTGATGTCTTCTTCCAAGCGGGGAGTGCGTTCCGTGAGCCATTCCGGGTATTCGATAAGGCACATGGTGTCGATGCGGGCCAGGTCCAGGGGGCCCAATTCGGCGGTGGCTTTGGGAAACTTCTTGAGGGGGTTGGGGGTATCGATTTTGAAATCCAGTACGGGAATCTTTTTGTATTGGAGGAACCGTTTCAGGAACCGGAATTCCTTCTTGCAATAGGCGTTGAACAAATTGGCGGCCAGTTCCATATGCAGCATTTCCTGGTAGACCACGCTACGAATCAGTTGGAAGGCTTCGGAGGCGGGGTTTCTGATGCTGTACATGGTGGTCATGTAGTACGGAATGGTCCAAAATTCCAAGCCTACGGCGTTTTCGAGGTGGGTCCTTAAATGTTTAAGATGCCAAACGGGCGGAAAACACTTTTGATCGGCCATAATCCTTCCTTTAAAATCGCGAAGATACGGTTGAGGCGAGGCCGTGTGCGGATACACTCCGGCGGAAGGCGTGAAATATTCCCCAGCGACATTTGAATTGTGATCGGTTGGAACTAATACACCTGAATAATAGTTCTTTTTCTTGAAAAAAGCAAAAACAAGTTCGATGAGAAGACCATGAGCAATCGATCAGGAGGCGCCGGTATTGCCACTCATATTGCTGATTTTTCCAAAGGAATACTCCGGTAACCCGGTCGCAAAGTTGGCTGATGCGGCTTTATTTCAGAGATGACCACTACTAAACTTTCTTCCTCGATTAACTTGAGCATGTCTTCGAAATTGCTTTTACATTCTCCAGGTTTTCCGGTAGTCTAAAGGTGACCGAACCCATGCTTGGAAACGACTCCGCGTTTCAACGGCTCGCTGTGCCGCGAGGTTTCTCCGCCTGATGGAGAGGTTCGCGTTATGGTCAGGGGTATCCAGGTTGGGACCGGGCAACCCTGGTTGGCCCGGCTGCTGCAAGGATCCAGCGGGATCCTATGGTTTGGGTAAAAAGTGTTTGAGCCCGGTCTTCCGCCCGGTCCCTTATTTCTCGACAGGTTCCTGCTTTCCGGATTCAGGGCAATCAGAAGAAGTGAGATTGTCAGGAATCTTTTGTCAGACCCGATCCGCTGCATCGGGGCAAGTCGTTCGCGTCAAAACCACCGCCGAGCCGGCCCGGCCAACCGTCCGAGAACCAATGTTTTAGGGTGTGAGGAAGGGTCTCGCCCGGGCGACTGCCTTCCCTTCACATGGAAAGGACCTTACTCGCCGGGCCGGCAATGACAAAACCATGGTGAATGGAACCCACTTAACCGGTATTGAACTACCATTTTAGGGTGAGAGGAAGGGTCTCGCCCGGGCGACTACCTTCCTTTCACATGGAAAGCATCTTACTCGCCGGGCCGGCAATGACAAAACCATGGTGAAATGAACCGGCTTGACCGGTATCGAACGATCATTTCAGGGTGAAAGGAAGGGTCTCGCCCGGTCGACTGCCTTCCTTTCACATGGAAAGCGGCGTACTTGGCCCGCCGACAATGACAAAGCCATGGTGAATTAAACCTACTTAAATATTTGATAAAAAAGATTTTAGTTTTAAAAGAAGGGTCTCGCCCGGTCGACTTGATTAGCTGGATACGCCCATGGTCACATCAGCCGGGGTATTGCCGCATGCGTTGCAAGTGGTGAAAGCAATATAATGACATGGTGCTCACCCAAGACCAGGTTTTCCTTCGATTCTCAAGCTTTGGAAACGCCGTGGTTACTCGAATCCGGCAAGCCGTTCTTTCGCGCATTATCTGCCTTTTCGCTTTTCAATTCTCGGGAAGGCTTCTTTCTTCCCAACAAAAGAGCGGCTTTCCATCGCCACCCAAACCAACCCGGAAACGGTGCTTGACCGGGAATAGTCAAAAACCCGTCCCCCCTATCTGGAAATCCGCGAGATTTCCGAAAATGGATAAAAGCTATTCGCATTCGTCGCCGCTCTATAGGGTTGGTTACCGTTGGAATGGTTCCCGCGGCATATAGCCGGTTATCTTCAAGGGCTTCAATATATTGCGCATATTTCATGCCCGTGTTTTTTGAGGGTTTCTTTTTCGAAATTGTCTTCCTAACGCCCAAAAGGGCGGCTTTCCATCGCCAACCAAACCAACCCGGTAACGGCCCTTGGCCGGGAATAATCAAAACCCCGTCCCCACCGGCCGGAAATCCGGCTTTTTTCTGAATATTGATAAAAGCTATTCGCATTCGTCGCCGCTTTGTAGGGTTGGCTACTGTTGGAATGGTTCCCGCGGCATATAGCTGGTTATCTTCAAGTGCTTCGATATAGCTTGAATACTTCATGAAACACCCAAGAAAAAAATAGGGGAGCCCCGCAACCTCATGCGAGACTCCCCGGCCCCCGATTTACGCCTTGGCCCGGGGCCTTCAAATTCCAAACGGAGTTTGTACAGAAATTGGTGGAAACAGGGCTTGCCCTGTCGTTGTCCATTCTTTCCTTTTTGATAGCAGTTGCAAGCGCTACCTTTACCACGCGGCATTAAACAGCTTCGCTGTGGGTAGATACCAGGTTCACTATGAGTAGATACCCGGTTCACTATGGGTAGATTTCGGCCTGAAAAACGCACGGGTCTTGCATTTCCTATGAAACGGTGCCATCATGACAAGACTTTCTAATTAGGTGGTAGACCATGAAAAGCTTCCTTGCTTCTCCGCTAAGTCGTCAAGAAATGTCGGCGCTAAATGGTGGAAATGACCCTCTCACTGAGGGATACATCCCCCCTCCTCCGCCCCCTCCTCCGGCTCTTTTGATGAATAACCCTATCGATGAAGAATATGACCCCCCTCCAATTCTTCAATTAGGCAATTAGGTGGTAGATCATGAAAAAATTCCGTAAACTGACATCGGCCCAAGCGGCTTTTTTGATGGGTGGAAATGACCCCCAGACCGAGGAATACATACCGCCCCCGCCCCCTCCGCCGGTATAGGTGGTGGATCATGAAAAAATTCCTTGCATTCCCGTTAAGCCGTCAAGACATGACGGCGCTAAATGGGGGCAATGATCCCCAGACGAATGAATACATTCCCCCGCCCATTCTTTTGATGAATGACCTATTGACAACGAATACGGCCCCCTCCAATTCTTCAATTAGGTGGTAGATCATGAAAAAATTCCCTACTTCCCCGTTAAGCCGTCAAGAAATGTCGGCGCTAAATGGAGGTAATGAACCCATGGATACATACGAGCCCCCGCCCGTTCCTGCCCTACCGCCTCCTCCTCTCATGTCGCCGTTGACTTCCCATGGTGGCGATTAACCATAAAGCGGCTCATGGTATTCTCTGGCTTATAATTGTCTTTCTTGTCTATGCCAAATTCCGCCCTGTGGAAAATGCTTTTGAGAAAGGAATAGAGTTAGAGCGCGCGGGTGATCATGAGGCCGCTTATCAGTTATGGGAACGGTCAGCAAGCAAAGGGGATTTAAACGGGTTTGTCGGGTTGGCACACGCCAACTTTCGAAAAGATCCAGTTGAAGCGGTAAGGCTCGCAAGGTATGCCATGTATAACGGCAAGGGATTAACAAGAGGCAGGGCTGCTTGGATCTTGTAGCGTAGGACGTCCCGATCAATCTTGTCGAACATATGGGTGCCGTCGTAGTTTACCGGCTCCACCGACAAGCGCCCTGCCATGGGGAAATTCCGGGAGGCGACGGGCCGGGGAACACGATTCCATGGTGTCGACGCGGTTTCCGGCGTAGCGGGAACAACCTTTTCAGGGGGAACTGTCGGCAGTTCCTACTCCGGCGCGGGTCAATTTCAATGCCGATCAGGCTATGACATTTAACGGGTTGCGTATACATAAACCTATGGTAAATTAAGAAGCATTCTAGCAACCCGCCTGTCCTGTCAGGTCTGTTTCCAACTATTTCTATGCGGTATCTCGCGTTTTTATCAGGCCCCTGCCACGGGTCTTCGACCGTTTTCCGGTTCAAAATAACCAAAATTCTCCGAGAGAGGGAGACAGTTATGTCTTTTCGTATTTTATTTATATCTTTGTGTTTGTTAGGTTCGGCCGCCTTCGCCCAGAGCGAAAAAGTGTTCGAGATCGGCATCGACCGCGACAATTACACGGAAACCGGCTGTGACTGGCTGCAGCACAACGGCGATATCGCTCGCGGCATCGACCTCATTTTGGTCACCAGGGTCGACCGCATCGACGGCGTGCCCACCGTTACGGGCGTCACCGTGCGGGAATGCGAGGGAACCGGCTTCGGCAACGAACGTTTCGTCAGTCCCGGAGGCTGGCCGGTTGCCACTGACGTGGGCGAGGGCACCGATGCGTTGGAGACCTTCCTACCGGTCACCTTCCTGGGTTCCACCGATCAGGTAGCCGTGGCCTGGCAGGCCTCTTCCGAACGCGATACGGATGTGGGCGAGATCGACGCGTCCAACGGCACCCTCTTGTTTTTATTACCGTATACCGTGCCTACCCTTGGTCAATGGGGCCTGCTCGCCCTGGTCGTGTTGCTGTTTGCCGCCGCCGTCCGGCAGATGCGCCGTAACCGCAAGAACCGCCGCCTGTTAGCCGGCATGTTGGCGCTGGGTTCCTTCATCCTGCTGGGCTTCGGCGCGGGCTTCATGCCTGACGGCGATGTGGGCGATTGGTCCGGCATCACCCCCCACAGCGAGGACGATGAGGACGATACTTCCGATGAAAACATCGATCTGGTCACCCTGTGGGTGGCTTTTGAAGACGACAGTCTGGTCTTCCGCATCGATGTGGCCGACCTGGAAAACGCCGATCCCACCGGTGACGATCAATCCGTGACCATCTTGGAAGATGAACCCATTACCTTCAGCCTGACGGCCAGCGACGATGACGACGATGAATTCACCTTCGACATCGTCACGGACCCCACAAACGGGATGCTGTCCGGCGACCTGCCCAATATTACCTATACCCCTGACGCCGACTTCAACGGCAGCGACAGCTTTACCTTCAGCGCCACGGACGACGAGGACGCCGTCGGCGAGGGTACGATCAATATCACGATCACGCCCGTCAACGACGCGCCCAGCTTCACCCCCGGCGCCGATGTGTCCATCGACAAGGATCTGGGTCCGCAGACCATCACCGGCTGGGCTTCCGATATTTCTCCCGGGCCGAGCGATGAAAGCGGGCAGACCGTGACCTTCGAAGTTACGGCCAACGACAACACGGCGCTGTTCAGCGTGCAGCCGGCGGTTTCGTCCTCGGGCGACCTGACCTTCACCACCGCCGCGGATGTCAGCGGCTCCGCCCAGGTCACCATCCAACTGGTCGATAACGGCGGTACGGATAACGGGGGCGAAGATACCTCCGATCCCCACACCCTGACCATATCCATCAGCGCGGTCAACGATGCTCCCAGCTTCACGGCCGGGGCGAATCAAACCGTCAACGAGGACGCGGGTCCCACCACGGTGAACGGTTGGGCGACCGATATCTCGCCCGGTCCCGCCGATGAGAGCGGTCAGGTGTTGACCTTCAACGTGACCAACAATACCAACGCGGCCCTGTTCGCGGCCGGCCCGGCGGTAGATGCAACCACGGGCGATCTGACTTTTACGCCCGCCGACGATGCCAACGGCACCGCTACCATCACGATCACGCTCAGCGACGACGGCTCGCGCGGCTCGACGGGTCAAACCTCGCCGCCGCAAAGTTTCGACATCATCGTGAACGCCGTCAATGACGCGCCCTTGTTTACCGCCGGCGCCAACGAGAGCATTCTCAAGGATACCGGCCTGCAAACCGTACCGGGTTGGGCGACCGGCATTTCTCCCGGCCCGGCCGATGAGAGCGGCCAGACGGTCAGCTTCAACGTCAGCAACGACAACAACGCCCTGTTTACCACACAACCCGCAATCTCCGCGGACGGTACCCTGACCTATACGCCCACCGCCGACATCAGCGGCACGGCCGTGGTTTCGGTCAGTCTCAGCGATGACGGCGGCACGGCCCTGGGCGGCGACGACACCTCCGATGTACAGATGTTCAACATCACCATCGGCGCGGTCAACGATCCGCCCTCGTTTACCGCCGGCGCCGACCAAACGGTGAACGAAGACGCGGGGCCGACCACGGTGAACGGTTGGGCGACCAATATCTCGCCCGGTCCCGCCGATGAAAGCGGCCAGGTGCTGACCTTCAACGTGACCGACAATACCAACGCGGCGCTGTTCTCTGCCGGCCCGGCAGTGGATGCAACCACCGGCGACCTTAGCTTTACGCCTGCCGCCGACGCCAACGGCACCGCCACCATCACCATCACGCTCAGCGACGACGGCACGCGCGGCGCGGGCGAGACCTCGCCGCCGCAGAGCTTCGACATCACCGTGAACGCGGTCAACGATGCGCCCGCCTTTACCGCCGGCGCCGATGAAACCGTGAACGAGGACGCCGGCGCGCAAACCGTCAACACCTGGGCAACCGGCATCTCCTCGGGACCGGCAAATGAATCGGGCCAGGCGGTCAGCTTTAACGTGAGCAACGACAACAACAGCCTGTTCAGCGCACAACCGGCCGTGGATTCGAGCGGCAACCTCACTTACACGCCCGCCGATGACGCCAACGGTTCTGCCGTGGTGACCATCAGCGTGAGTGATGACGGCGGCACTCCCAACGGCGGCAGCGATACCTCGGCGGACCAGACCTTCAACATCACGGTCAACGCGGTCAACGATGCGCCCTCTTTCTCCTCGATGGGGAACCAGAGCGCCAATGAGGACTCGGGCGCGCAGACCGTGAATAACTGGGCCACATCCATTTCGCCAGGCCCTGCCGATGAAAGCGGCCAGACGGTGAGCTTCGGCGTGACCAACGACAACAACGGCCTGTTCTCCGCGCAACCCGCGATTGACGGTTCCGGCACCCTGACCTACACGCCGGCGGCCATGGCCACGGGTTCGGCCACGGTCACCGTTTCAGCCTCGGATGACGGCGGCACGGCCAACGGCGGCGACGACACTGCCGACGATGTGACCTTCACCATCACCATCGACGATGTGAACGACGAGCCCACCTTTACGATCGGCGCCGATCAGAGCGTCAATGAAGATTCGGGCGCTCAGTCGGTGGGCAGTTGGATCGCCGACGGCAACACCGTCGAAGCGGGCCAGACCATCAGCTACGATGTCAGCAACGACGCCAATACGCTGTTCGCCGTGCAACCCTCGGTGGATGCGAGCGGCACCCTGACCTATACGCCGGCGGACGACGCCTTCGGGTCGGCAACCGTGACGGTGATCGCCATGGATGACGGCGGCACGGCCAACGGCGGGGACGATACCTCGGACCCGCAAACGGCAACCATCACGGTCAACGCGGTCAACGACGAACCCGGCTTCACGGCGGGTGTCGACCAGAGCGTTGCGGAGGACGTCGGTGCGCAAACCGTCAACGGTTGGGCCACGGGCATCAGCAACGGTCCCGCCAACGAGGGCGGCCAGACGCCCAGCTTCAACGTGAGCAACGACAACAACGCATTGTTCTCCGCGCAGCCCGCGATCGATGCCTCGGGTAACCTGACCTACACGCCGGAGGCCGACGCCAACGGTACGGCCACGGTAACCGTGTCCGTCAGCGATGACGGCGGCACCGGTAACGGCGGCACGGATACTTCCGCCGACCAGACCTTCAATATCACCGTCACGGCGGTCAACGACGCGCCTTCGTTCACCAGCGGTGGCAATGTCAGTTCCACCGGCACCGGCGTGCAGACCGAGTCGGCTTGGGCCACGAGTATTTCCGCGGGCCCCGCCGATGAATCCGGCCAGGTGTTGACGTTTAATGTGACCGGCAATACGGACAACAGCTTGTTCGACGTGCAGCCGGCGGTCGATGCCGCCTCCGGTGACTTGACCTATACGGTGGCCATGGGTGCAACCGGCACCTCTACCATCACACTGAACCTGAGTGATGACGGCGGCGGCGACGATACTTCCGCCGACGTGATGTTCACCATCACGGTGGCTGCCCTGAACAACGAGCCCACCTTTACCGCGGGCGCCGACGAGACCGTGAACGAGGATATCGGCGCGCAAACCGTCAACGGTTGGGCTACGGCGATTACCGATAACGACGGCAATACGCAGGTGCTGACCTTTGCGGTCACCAACGACAACAACAGCCTGTTCTCCGCACAGCCGGACGTGGATGAAACCACCGGTAACCTGACCTATACGCCGGCGGCCGACGCCTTCGGTTCGGCCACGGTCAGCGTGACGCTCTCCGATGACGGCGGCACGGCGGGCGGCGGCGACGACACCTCGCCCACGGAAAACTTTACCATCACCGTGAATCCGGTCAACGACGAGCCCTCGTTCACGCTCGGCGCCGATGAAACCGTCCTGGAGGACGCGGGTGCGCAAACCGTCAACGGTTGGGCAACTGACTTGGATGAAGGGGCGACCAACGAGTCCTCGCAAACCTTGTCTTTCAACGTGAGCAACGACAACAACGCCCTGTTCAGCGCCCAGCCCGCGATCGATGCCTCCGGTAACCTGACCTACACACCCGCGAACGACGCCAACGGCAGCGCTACGGTCACCGTGTCGATCAGCGACGACGGCGGCACGCCCAACGGCGGCGACGACACCTCCCCCGACCAGACCTTCACCATTACGGTCACGGCGGTCAACGACCTGCCCACTGTCGCGGCCGACGCCTACTCCACGTCGGGCAATACCCATCTGGTCGTGCAAGCCGCCACGCCGGCCTTCCCGCATTTCGACAGTAACCTGCAAGGTCTGTTGAACAACGACAGTGACCCGGTCGAGGGCAGTTCCATCAGCATCGTCGAGGTTCAGGGCAACGCGGTGATGGGCTTCCCGGTCTCGGAAACCACCGATCAGGGCGGCAGTGTCAGCATCAACTCGAACGGTTCCTTCACCTACACCCCGCCGGCGGGTTTCACCGGCAGCGATACCTTCACCTATAACATCCAGGACGCGGACGGCGGCAACGCGGCCGCGGCGGCAACGGTCACGCTGACCGTGGCCGACATGGTTTGGTACGTGGACAGCGACAACATGGGCACGGCGGACGGCCGGTCCGGCTCGCCGTTTACCGATTTCAGCAGCCTGCAAGGGGCCATGGACTCGGACGGTACCGGTGACATCATCTACGTGAATACAGGCACCGGCAGCTACACCGGCGGTTTCGCCATGGAAGCGAGCCAGCGTCTGGTGGGCGAGGGCGCGTCCTTCACCCTCACCGACACCAACAACGCCATGCACAACTTCACCCTGGCCGCCGGCACCGCGCCGGACATTACCAACGCGGCCGGTGATGTGATCACCATGGCCGACGGCGCCACCGTGGAAGGCGTCAACCTGCTGCCCACGGCCAGCGCGGCCATTTCGGCCAACGGCATCGACGGCGGCACGGTCGATGACGTCACCATCGATCCGGCGGCCACCAGCGACGGCGTGGACCTGCAAAACTGCCTGGGCACCTGGACCCTGACCAATATCACGGTCAATTCCACGCCGGGCTCCAGCGGCTTCGGCCTCAACCTGACCGGATCCACCGGCGGCAGCTTCACCATGACCAACTTTAGCTCGACCGATATGGCGACGGGTATTACCATCGGCGCCAATACGGGCTCGCTCGGTTTCGGCGGCACGACCACGATTACCGAATTCGACACCAACGGGGTTCTGCTCAACGGCGACAACGGCGCCATTACCTTCAACACCCTGACCCTGACCTCCGGAAACGGCGTTGCCGTTGCGGCGAGCAACAGTACGGGCGCCTTGAATGTGAACGGCGGAACGGTAACCCACAACGGCGCGTCTGCAGGACGTTTCCTGGACCTGAACCTGATGACCGGCGGCGGCGACCTGGATGCCTGGACCATCGCGAACGGCGCTGACGGCATGGAAATGACCAACAGCGACGGCACCTGGTCGTTCCCGGATATGACGCTTTCGGTCTCCATGATCCGTCGCGGGGTTACCCAACCCGCGCCCGTCTTCCTGGAAACCAACGCCACGGCCGATGTCACCCTGGGCGCCTTGAACTTGAACAATGACGCCGGTACGGCTTTCCACGCTGTCAACACCGGCACCTTGAGTTGGGGCGCGACGTCCCAGTTCAGCAACTCCAGCGGCGCGGGCGGCGGCACCGCCGTTTACATCGATACCTGTACGCTGAGAGCGCCCAGCCAGACCATCGCCATGATAACCAGTAACGGGGCCAGGGGCTTGGATGTGAACAACAGCTCGGGCACGTTGAATGTCACGGCGGCGACCCTCAACGTCAGTTCCTTCGGCATCAATCTGAACAACAATCCGAGCGCCGTCTTCAACCTGGAAGACGTGGACGTGACCGCTGCCAACAATCCGGCCTTGTTCGCCAATGCGGGCACGGTCAATATCGACATCGGTAACGACGATACGCCCACATTCATCTCCGGCAGCCGCGTTCTGGACCTGGGCAGCGTGGCGGGCACCATGAATATCGATACCTTGACCTCCACCAACAGTTTGACCGACGGGGTTCGTATCTCGGGAACCTCGGCTACGGTCAATGTCTCGGGCCTGACCGATATCAACAACGCCTCCGCCCAGGGCATCGATATCGGTACGGCGAGCGGCTCCTTCACCTTCGCCAACCTGGACGTGGACGGCGCATCGGACGGCGTGTTGCTGACCGGCAACACCGGCACGGTCACCATCTCCGCGGGCGATGTGGCGGGTACTTCCGGCGTCGGCGTGCATATCAACGGCGGCGCCGCCGGGGTCAATATCGGCGCGTCTATCACCAACACGGCCGGCCAGGCTCTGCGGGTGGAGAACCGCACCGGCGGCACGGGCGGGAACGCCGTGACCCTCACCGGCGCCATCTCGGACACCACGGCCCAAGGCGTGCTGGTGCAGAACAACAACAGCGGCACCCCCGAAATCAACATCAACGGTACGGTTACCGTGACCAACTCCACCAACACGGGTGTCCTGGTCAACGGTAATACGGGCGCCTCGGTGAACTTCGGTGCGGTCAATGTGAACAACAGTACCTCCAACCAGGTCGGCTTCGGCGCTTCCGCCAACGGTACCGCCTCGGGTACGATCAGTTCCACGGGCGGCACGATTCACGGCGGTACGGCCTCGGCGGTCGATATCGACAACTCGCGCCTGGGCTTGTCCTTCACCAGCCTGTCATCGATCGGCGGCGCTTCGCCCGGCATCGACCTGAATACGACCACGGGCACCTTTGCCGTAACCGGTGACGGCGGCGGCGCCAACAACGCCTCCGGCGGCACCATCCAGAGTAAAACGGGCAGCGGCGTGCTCTTGAACTCGGCCGCGGGCATCAGCCTGGGTTACATGTTGATCGACCAGAACGGCCTTGGCGCGGTGACGCCGGGAGCGGACGGCATCAGCGGAACCTCGGTCACCGGCCTTACCGTGAACCGCACGGATATTACCGGTAACGGCGATAGCGTCAACGAGGCGGGGATCGAGATTCTCAACCTGTTGGGCACCTGTAACGTCACCAACACCCTGATCAGCGGTTCGGGTGAACATAACTTCGAGATCATTATGGACGGCGCCAATGTGCTGACCATGTTGACCATCGACAATTCTACTATCAGAGACAACAAGGCGGGAACCGGCGCGGACGGCTTGCAGTTCGAAGCCCGGAACACCTCGACCGCCACCCTGGTGGTTCAAAACTCCCTGTTCACCGGCAACCTGTCGGACGGCATTCAGGTCGCGGGCATCGACAGCGGCAACGTGAATGTCACGCTCACCGGTAACACGATCCAGAACAGTAACGTGGGCGCCATCTTCTCGGTGGCAACCAACGCCGACCTTACCTTCGACATCAGCGATAACGTTTCGTTCTCAGGAATATCCCCGGCCGGCGGTAACGCCGCCATCCACATCGGCTCCACCACTACATCTACCAATGCGGCAAGTATTTCGGGCACCATCGACAACAACCCGATCAATAACTGCGGCAGCGGCGTGCGCCTGGACTTGCGCGGCGATGTGGTTTCCACGGTCAGCGTCACCGACCATGTGATGACCAATATCAACCGCTTCGGTGTCGATGTTCTGACCGGTGACCTGGCCGGCGATGCGGTTGACCTGAACCTGACCGTGACCGGCAACAGCGCAACCACGGGCAGGGATTCGTTCTACTTCGAAACCCTCGAATCGACGACCATCTGCCTGAATGTGCGCAACAATACGGGTACCCCCGTCGGCGGCGATGACGCCTTCGTCATCTTCGACAACACCGCCGGGATCACCCTGGAGCAAAACAACGATTGCGGGGGCGGCGTCTGCGCCAATGCCGCCGCTCAAATCGCGGCCACCAACACGGGGGCGCCGGTCACTGCCGACCCGGTCACCCTGGTTGCGGCGGGCACCTGCTCCACACCTCCTTAATCGGTTCGGTGAGGGAGGCGCGCCTCCCTCTACCCCGCTCATGACCTCGGGTCTTTTTCTCCTTGGAGAAACCTTGTGGCGACGTAAACTGAAAATATGGGTTCTGAGCCAGAAAAACCTCCTGGTTGGTTGACCTTGGTGTGCTTTCAGGTTATGCTCATGTAGTGAAAATTCCAATATAGTCCACGACCTTCAATTCAAATCTTCAATAAGCCGGACAACTATCCGATGGTGATCTTTCGGTAAATCACAATTGTGCATCAGGAGGCATCTATGTCAGAACCATTTTTGGCCGAAGTCCGAATAGTCGGTTTCAATTTCGCGCCGCGCGGTTGGGCATTCTGCGACGGGCAGATACTACCCATCAACCAAAACCAGTCCTTGTATTCGCTGCTGGGCACCACCTACGGCGGTGACGGCCGCACCAGTTTTGCTTTGCCGGACCTTCGCGGTCGCGCGCCCATGCACGTGGGCCGGAGTAACGGCGGCGCCTTTCACACGCTCGGCCAGAAAAGCGGTGAAGAAACACATACGCTGAGCGCCGCGGAAATGCCCAACCACGATCATGTGCTCAAGGCGGCTTCCCAGGATGCAAATACCGATGAGTTCGGCGGTAATTACCTGTCCAGATCCCTGGGAGAGTACTGGCGCGATCCGACGAATCTACACAGCATGGCAAGCGGCACGGTAACCAACGTGGGCGGCGGTCAAGCACATAACAATATGCAACCCGTCCTTGCGATTAATTTTTGCATCGCCCTGCGCGGTCTTTTTCCGTCGCGTAACTGAGGAGGTATCTAGATGTCAGAACCATTTGTCGGCGAAGTCAGGATGTTCGCGGGGAATTTCGCCCCGCGCGGTTGGGCCTTCTGTGACGGTCAATTATTGGCCGTTTCCCAGAACGATGCGCTTTTCAGTCTACTGGGCACCATCTACGGCGGCGACGGCCGCACCACTTTCGGCCTGCCCGATTTGCGCGGTCGCGTACCCATTCACGCGGGCTCGGGTCCGGGTTTATCCCCGCGTCGCCTAGGCGCTAAATTCGGTTCGGAGAAGGAAACCCTGACCGTCAATCAACTGCCCTCACACACGCATACCATGCAGGCATCGGGCGACCAGGCAACAACCCCCAACCCTCAAGGAAACGTGGTTGCCGAATCGTTGACCGAGCGCATGTTTACGAGTTCGAATACCGGATTCGGCGGAACCGACGGCACTTTCAATACCGCTTCCATTACCTCGGTAGGGGGCAGCCGCTCGCATACCAACCTGATGCCGTTTCTTTGCATCAACTTCATCATCGCCCTGTTCGGCATTTACCCCTCACGTCAATAAAGGAGAAACGATATGTCTGAACCATTTGTCGCTGAGATTCGAATTTTTGCCGGTAATTTTGCTCCGAGAGGCTGGGCCTTCTGCAACGGGCAGTTATTGCCGATTTCCCAGAATACCGCTTTATTCTCCTTGATCGGAACAACCTACGGGGGAGACGGCCGCTCTACCACCGCGCTGCCCAACCTTCAGGGGCGCCTTCCCATGCACCCCGGCCGCGGTCCGGGCCTTACCTCCAGACGACTGGGCCAACGGGGCGGAGTGGAAATGGTGACACTCGCCGAGTCGCAGATGCCCAACCACACCCACACGCTGATGGGTAATCCTCGACGCGGCAGTTCCGGTGCGGCGATCAATCAATTTTTTGCGGAAGCTCGCAATGACAATTCCTATCACACGGCTGCCGGAGCATCCCTGGTCGACCCCGCCACGCAATCGCTGCCTTCCACGGGTGGCAGTCAGCCGCACAATAACCTGCAACCCTTCCTGGTGATGAACTTCATCATCGCCCTAGTCGGCTTGTACCCGTCACGCGGTTGACAGCGAACCAAGACAGTCAAGAGCCTTCGCTTCCGTTCCGAAGCGAAGGCTTTTTTGTTTTCCGACAAACCATTTTGCCGTGCTAGAATGACTGAACTTAAAGCCTGGGAGCCCGTTACCCTCGATGGACACCATACCGACAGTCCTTGAGTCAAGCGAGACCTCAAACCCCTGTATAAGGGGAGGATGTTCATGACCCCCGTCCAGGGCAAAATCAGTTCCCATCACATCGGCGGCAGAGGCGGCACCGGGTCTCATGCAGCGCCGCCGTTGTTCAGCGGCGACCTGCACCATGTCTACTACGAGGCCGATGCAAGTTGTGTGGAGCAGATCGTTGCGGCCAACCGGGGTACGGAACAACTCACCGTGCTGCCCCTGTGCATCGGCCGGGAAAACGGCCGTGCAACCTTCAACATAGACTACGATCCATGCATGAGCTCGCTGCTGGAGCTGAACCCGCGCTACGGCGACTACACCTTATTTATGGTAGATCCCCTGAAAGGCCCGCTGGATTACCGGTTTGCCGACACGGGCCGCGCCATGGAGCGGCGCGAGGTCGAGGTGGTCAGCCTGGACAGTTTATATGCCGCCGGCAACCCGCCCGCCCCGCCGCCGGACTTCCTGTCCATGGATACACAAGGCAGTGAATACGAGATATTGGAAGGCGCCGCGCAAACCCTGGAGCGGTCGGTATTGGCGTTGCGCCTGGAAGTGGCCTTTCAGCCCATCTACAAGGGCCAGAAACTGTTCGGCGACCTTTGCGCCCTGCTCACCGAACGGGGCTTTCAGTTTATGAAGATGCTGGACGTCTACCGGATGTTTCCGGCCAGGGAGCCGATTGGTTTGAGGGCGGGCAGTGTCGATGCCTTCGGCGAGGCGCTGTTCTTCAGGACACCGGAGGCCTTGCGGCGTACGGATGATGCGGCCTGCCGCTATCTGCGCCTGCTGAAGACGGCGTTTATCGCGCTTTGTCAGGGCCAGTTGGAATACGCGCTGGGCTGCTTGCGTGATCTGGGACCGCAATCGGAGGAGCCGGCACAAGCACTGGCCGGATGCGCCTATCCCGCCTTTCTCCGGGGCCTGGCCGAGAGAGCCGAGTCTCATCCCCGTGACTTTCCCCCGCTGTTCTCCGACTGCTATAGCTTCGCGCAGAGTCGCGCCCGGTTCGACGGCGCCGCCGATACGTCGGCAATGGATGCCCATATCGCCGGGATCGTGACCAACCTGCGCGAAGACGTGGCCCGGCGCGGCGGCCGACGGTTGTGCGTCCTGCCCTTCGGTCATTACGCCCGGCAACTGGCGGATCTCCCCGACGAGCCGGGCCTTGCGCCGCCGGCATTCTTCGACAACGGCTTCCAAAAACACCGCGATGCGGGTTTGGCGGTGCAGAATCCCGCCGAGCTCGGCGCCGATGACTACGTCGTGATTCTGTCCGAAACCTACGGTCCCGAGATCGCCGAACAGGTCAGCCGAATTCGCGGTGACCGGCCCGAGCGCACCCTGACCTACAAGGAACTGATCGAGGGTCGTCGGGCCTTCGATCGCCCCGGCGGCGAAACACCGGTCGAGCAATGGCTGCGGGAGCATGGTTTCGACGTGTTGGCCCGACGGGTAAGGGAACTGCGCATCGCACAGACCCATCAGCGCCGTGCCGGCCAAGATTCCGGGGAGCGCTGAATGGACGGCACCCCACTGACCCTTGACCTCAGCGGCTACGCCCACATCAGCGATCTGGCCGTCGACACGGAGGGGAACATCTTCCTGGCCGACGAGTTCAACCATCGCATCGGTAAATTCGGACCTCAGGGCAACAAGATCGCCGAGTTCGGTAAACCAGGTTCGGAAGCAGGCTGCTTCCACTATCCAACCGGATTGGCGTTGCACGAGGGTCAGTTGTTCGTGACCGATTCATGGAACCACCGCGTTCAGGTCTTCGATACCGAGGGTCGTTTGCAATTCACCATCGGGGGTCCCGGCAGCGAGGAAGGCCGGTTCATAACGCCCCTGGATGCGGTTGTCGGCCCGGACGGTCTGCTGTGGGTGGTCGACTCCGACAACCACCGGGTGCAGTGCTTTGAACCGGCCGGCGGCGAGCTTGTCAGGATCTACCTGGGCGGCAGCCTGAATAATGACGAAGTGATCGTCAACGACCCGGAGCGGAAGTGTGTCACCGGCCTACCGTTTTATTACCCCCGGCAAATCTTCCGAAGCGGCGACACGGTCTTTGTTCGCGACATGGACAAGATCGTCCGTATCAGTCCCCGACTGATTGACGATTTTCGCTTGAAAATTGCGAAGGCCGATCACACCATCATTGTCGCATCGGACCACATGGCCGTGCTCTTCGACCGGCAAGCCGGGGAAGCGACCCTGCTCAACTTCGGCAATTTTCAAACAGCGCCCCTCTTCAGCATCGAACCCAACACGACAGTTTTCGGCCGGGCGGGCCGGCTCTGGCTTTTCGGCGTCGAGCAGGCAACGGTACCCATGCTCCGCCCGGAAGCCTTCTTAAACGAAACGGTTGCGGACGCCGTTCTAAGAATCACTCCGATGGACCCTGAAACCCGCCGACGGCATTTGGAAGCCGCGGGCGCCTTGTCCCAACTCTCTGCCGACCGGCCCGAAACCTTGACCGAACAACTATTCAGCCGGCTGCCGGACTTCTTCCCATTGGCCGATGCCCTGTTGAACCCGAGGGTGCGCTTCCGCACCGAAAGCTGCAAACCTCTTTATCTTTATTGCTTACTGGCCAACCGATTACCTCCCGAACTGGTGAATGCGGAAGGCAGGCGCACCCTGGACTCGATGGAGCGCTATTTAGAAAGTCCGGCGCAGACCAATAACCGGCTCATCGATTGTTTGCCCTCCCTGTTGCACGGCTGTTCGACCGAACAGCGGCTGACCTTCTGTGATCAGGTCGCGGCCCGCATCCGATATGCCTTTGCCGAACTCTATGATTACCGGCAACGGCTCCAGGCCGACGCGCTCAGCTTGCTTCAGGAAGCCCATGACGAGGTTGACGGCCCCGCCGTTCGCCGCCTGGACGGTTGCCTGTTCCATGTTGACCGCATGGCGCTGCACCTGTTCCGGATCTTCCGGCGTTTCTTCCACTGCCTGGGTCATTTGGGAATTGAAGGGGCTATGACCGCGCAAAGCCCGGCCGGCTTTTTTTGCGCCGCCTATGTCAATAATTTCTGTTTCTTCGAACCCCATCTGCTCAATTGCCTTCATCGCATGGACCCGGCCCGTTTTCCCTTTCCGAAAGATCCCGCGGAAGCATTGACCCGGTTCGGCCCCGCTTGGGAAGGAGCCGCCCGAGCCGCCGCGAAACTGTTGACCGCGGGGAATAGGATCGAGCGTAAGAAACTCAAGGCGCGCCAACTGGCTTGGCACCTTTGTGCGCCGTGGGAGCCGACCTACCGCCGCGAGGGTCGCCTCTACAAGATCGCCGGAACGCCGCTCCAGGTCTCGGGCCGGTTCCTCTATTTCCTGAAGGAAGGTCAGAGCGGTAATTGGACCTCACTTTTCGAGGAGATACCGACGGGTCCCCTGTGGCATCCCCAGAGCGTTTATCTGAACTCGCCCATGATGCGTGCCCGCTTTCCCGACTGGGAGCATGTGAACCGCTTGGAGGCACTGCAACTAACCCAAAAAGAGGACGAACCGGCCGGTTTCCATCCCAACTATGTTGCGGTGGTGGTGCAGCGCGCCTACAACCTGGTTTTAAACGACGGCGACGTGGAAGAGGCCCTGAATCTGTTGGAGAAGATCAAGGGTCACCCCGAGTATGACAACACCCGCGCCAAAATCTTCGCCAACCGGGGCGAATTGGATAAGGCGGCTGCCGCGTGCCGGAACGCGAACCTCGACTTTTGGCCGCTGACGTTGACAAGGGGCATCATTCATCTTTATCGCTGCGAATGGCAGGCCGGCATCGACCTTTTCGAACATCCTCCCGGAGACTTTCCCGAACATCTTGCCGCCCTTTACCTTGCCATTTCCCATCGTACGGCGCGGCATTTCGATGTCGCCGAAGAGTTGTTTAAAAAACTGGAGCCCGGCGAGTTGCCCATGACCGATTACCACCTGGGTATCCTCTACCGCGTCATGGGCAGGGATCAAGAAGCGCTGGACGCCTTCAAGCGACAAGAAAAAACCTGGTCTTTCGAGGCCAATCAAATGGAACTGGCGCTGACCCTGAGGAAGCCGGCCCGGCAGGACGCCTATGAAGCAGCCCGGACCGCCTTGCCCAAGCAGGCGTCATTGCGATGGAACGGTAAACGTTTCAGCCCCGAGCATCCGTCCTTCACCGAGGTCGTCGATCACTACCTGCGCGTGGAGCGGAACCCCCTGCCCAAGGCAGGCCGCATCGGCCCGGAACATATAGCGCATTTTTGGGTGGCGCAATCTCAAAATCTGACCCCCATGTTCTTCGTGTTCCACGACCATCTCTTCCATGTCTATCAACCCCTTCCTCCTCTCAATCCCGGTACTGAGGAAGGGGGTGATATTGCGCCATAAAAGGCTGTACCTGGAATCGGAAACATGGAAGAATCGGCAAAGCCGATCGATTCTCGTGCCGCCGGTTCGGCCGGCATTTGTGGAGCATGTCAAACTATGAGCGATTCTCCTGCCAACCATTCCGGCCCCCCCGTTGCGGAAAACGAAGCGGTAGACGGCGACATCGTGTTCAGCGGCCGCAGCCTGCCGCGCAACGATAGCGAAATCGACGCTTTCAATGCTCTGGAATTGAAAGAAATGCAGGCTCGAGATTTTGTCCCCCGCGAGGTTCACATCCAGGTATCCAGGCGCTGCAACCTGCAGTGTGTCATGTGCAGTTGGCAGACCTGGAAGAGCAACACGGGCCTGATGGAAACGGCCCTGTTCGAACACATACTCGCTGATGCAAAGCGGGCCGGGGTTCGCAAGGTGGTTTTCGGCAATGCACAGGGCGAGCCTTTTTTGCATCCCAAGATCAACGACATGCTGGAGCGTTCGGTTGCCGAGGGCTTTTGGACCATGGTTTCCACCAACGGTACGCCGCTTACCACGAAGCGCATCCAACGTTTGGCGCGCGGCGGTATCCACAATATACAGTTTTCCTTTGCCGGCTATAACAAAACCGTCTACGAACAGGTCTACGCCGGAGCTAAATGGGAACAGGTTACCCGAAATCTGCAAGAACTGGCCGCGGAATTGAATCGTGCCGAAGCCGACACCACCCTGGTCATCAACGGTTGTTACGCGGTTGAACTGGAAGGCGTTGTGGATCCCAACACCTTTATCGCCAGGACCCGTGCTTACCTGAGTTCGATCGGTGTGGGCGGCGCCGGCCGGCAGATCGTCATACAGTTACCCCACAACTTCGGCGGTAATATCGAAACAGGCGCGGTGGGGTCGACGCGGGTCACCTCCAATTTCAAGGTGCCTACCGGGAGGCCGGGTCTTTGCCGCGTGCTGAAGAACGGGCCCGGCATCTATGCGGACGGCCGCGTCACCGCCTGTGGTTGTCTTGACCCCAACGGCGACCTGCTGATCGGCGATATCAATCGGGCCGGTATCGCGGACATCCGCAAGCAGGCGCCCTTTCAGAATATCCTCGAGACCTTCATTTCCGGCAACGTGGAAGACCTACCCCTTTGTGCGGGCTGCGATATCCCCTATTACGAACGGCCGGATGCATCTCCCAGGATCTGGCAACGCATTGTCGATGAATATCCCGACCCCGCCCCGCCGGGTTCATTCTCCACGGCTGAATTAGACGAGCGTTACCAGCAGACGCTGGAGGATATCCTGCACCGCGCGGCCGGTAAACAGGGGTTAACCGGCGACGAGAAAACGGCATTCGTGCACAAACTGGTCGGAGAGGTGACACATCTGTGTCACCTGCGGGCCGAAGCGGCGCATGCGGTGAGCCACCGTCTTTTCACCGATTTTCGCGAGGAAGATGTCATTGACAAGGCGTTCGGCCGCCCCGTAAGAAAGATCGGCCTGGCCCCGGCAACCAAAATCGTATTGGAGAATCTGAACTGGTTCCAGGAACGCTTTGACGAGGTTCTGGTGGGGGACAACTTCAAAGCCGGGCAAACCCATCACGGCCAAACCGTGCTGACCATCGACAGCTTGATGGAAAAGGCGGACGACCTGGACGCTTTTCTGCTGACCACCAATACGCCGGATATCGAACCCATCTTCCTGAACATCCTGCCGCCTGAGAAAACCATTCTCATCTCCCAAGTGAGCGCCCGTATTTCTTCCTTGCAATTTCAACGGAGCGGGCTGGCCCGGGCCAAGCGCATCCTAAGTGAGATCGAGGCCGCGAACAACCCCGTTGTGGTATTGGGCGCCAAGTTGCTGGCCACCGCCGAGCCCACCTTTCTGGCCCTGGAAAACGCCGGTTACGACGTATTCGTGATCTCTCTATTCGACAAAATGGAAAACGTGGATCGCAGCGGCCACGACGAACAATGCGCCGTGTTTCGCAATGCCTTGGTCTCGCCCTACGAGCAGCTCTACATCCTCACCCATCTGCAAAAGGGGCTGTTCTTCATCTACTACGATTTCTTCTACAACGCCGGCTGGGATGCCCGCAAGTGCCTCATCACCTACGGTAACGCCGCCGCCATGACGGCGCTGGCCGCTCGGCCGGTGATCATGGGCATGTACGACATCATCAAGCCCATCTGCCTGAATATGGACCGAAGCGCCGAGGCTTTTGCGCTTTACAAGGTGTTGTTCGACGTGACCGATGCCGTGGCGCTGACCAGCAAGTCCGACCATATTGCCGAGTACCTGCGCAACACCCTGATCAAGCATAAGCCCGTGATCAGTTTCTACCGCTACAGTCTGCCGCCCGAGGCGCCGCTCAGACGCTTGTCCGAGGACGACGGCGAGCGTCACCTGGTCGGTGTCACTTCTTTCCTGGGCGAGGTCTACGAACCCAACCGCATTGAAACCCGCGATTCCATCCGTTCCATCCTGAGGCAGAAGATTCATTTCCACTACTATTCCGATCATCCCAATGTGCGGGCCTTCCGGGAGTCGTTACCGGCAGGGGAACAGGCTTATTTTCACATCGAAAAGGCCATTTGGGACCAGCGCGCATTGGTGCACCACATGAGCCGCTACGACGGCGGTTGGCTGGTGGGCGACGAGGCAACCATCTTCGCCCGGCTGATCAGCCAGGTGGAAGACCGCACCATCCGGGAACTCTACACCTTGTTTGTACCCAACGGGGTGTCCACTTCCTCCATGACTTACGGCGCCGCGGGCCTGCCCGTGTTCATCAGCCGCCAGATCAAGGTGATGGACGAGGTCTATCCCAAGGGCTGCTGCATCCCCCTGGACATAGGCGAGGTCGACAACCTGGCCGCCATTTTCGACCGCCTGGACTGGAAGACCATCCACGAAACCATGCGCCGCGAGCGGTCCCGCTTCAACGCCTTCGACCAGATCCCGCGCTTTGCCGCGTTTTTGGATCAGCTTTCCCGAAAGACCGGGAATTCATGAGCGGACACGGGCAGACCTTCCTCGAATAAGGAGACCCCTTGATGAACCCCAACCTGGAAAATCCCGTGGATTTCGACCAACTGGAGGACCGGAAGCGTTTTTTCATCTTCGGAAACGACGACATCAGAGACAAGCTGCACCCCATGCTTTGCGCGCGTTTTCCTACCCGTTTCTATGGTTTCCTGACCGAAAAGCGCGTTGATGAACGGCATGCGGACAGCGCTTACAGCTTTCGCTATTGGGAAGAGGCGTTGCCCTTGTTGGGTCCCGGCGACTATGTCTTCATCACCCGGGTTATTGACGAGGTGATGGAAGGCCTGGTAGATAGAGGCGTGCGCATCGGGTTGCCTTTCAATATCAGGACCATCTACGCCACCTACGAAACCCCTACCTTCCTGCACTTTTGCAAGACCTGGTTGAACGGTAGGGGCATTGCCCTGGATATCGGGGGGAACACCGGCCTGACCGGTGCGATGCTGGCGGGTTTTTGCGAGCATGTCCATATCTTCGAGGCCAACCCGGAAATGGAACGGGCCATCCACGGAACAGTGTGCGGCCTCAACAACATCTCTGTCATCATGAAAGCGGTTTCTCGAACCTCGGGAACGGCCGTCATCTATCCGGTCGGCACCAACAACACCAGTATGGTCGCCAGGGACAAGGTCGATCCGGTCCGGGTGCCGTGTACCTCCATCGATGATTTCTGTAGGGAAGAAAAGGTCGTACCGGCGGTCATCAAAATCGACGTGGAAGGGGTGGACGGCGAGGTCATTCTGGGCGCCGAAAGAACGATTGCCGCACACCGTCCTCTCCTATTCCTGGAACACCCGCTCGCAAACGCCCAGGTCTACAACACCGACCTTGAGTTAGCAGAGGAAGCGCTTGCCCTATTGCGGCAAACGCACCGCTTATTGGCCTACCCGACCATGGACCAACTCCTCCCCGCTGAGGCCATGGGCATGCCGCTGGAGCGTTTCCTGGGAGAACACACCTACTATCCGGTCAATGTTGCGGCCATTCCCAAAGAGTGAGCAGGCGAGCACTCCAAGGAATGATCAAATACCGGGTCACGATTTCTATTGGAACCGAACCTCGACCAAGTCGATTAGGAATTTGTCTCGCCGACGTTATTGAGCTAGAATATCCGGTTTGAGTCCCCATCCGTGTTCGACTTACGGGGAAATCATCGATTATGTAGGAAGTGAGGATAGCAATGGCGGGCCATAGTAAATGGGCGAATATTCAGCACCGCAAGGGGCGCGAGGATGCCAAGCGGGCGAAGTTGTTTACCAAACTGGGTCGCGAAATTACGGTTTCCGCCCGAATGGGAGGCCCCGACCCGGACGCCAATCCCCGATTGCGCGCGGCCATCCAGGAAGCCCGCAAGAACAGTATGCCCAACGACAACGTAAAACGGGCGATCGATAAAGGCGCGGGCGGCGGCGATACCGGCGCCATGGAAGAATTGACCTATGAGGGTTACGGCGCCGGCGGCGTGGCCTTTCTTGTCGAAGCCATGACCGACAATAAAAACCGTACGGTTCCCGAACTGCGGCACATCTTTTCCAAATGCGGCGGCAACCTGGGTGAATCCGGTTCCGTGGCTTGGCAGTTCCAACGCACGGGTTATATTTCGGTTCCCAAGGGTGATAAAACCGAGGACGATATGACCGACATCATCCTGGAGGCCGGTGCTGAGGACCTAGAGGACGCGGGCGATTTCTGGGGCGTTACCACCGCCTCGGACGAACTGCATACGGTTGCCAAAGCCCTGGAAGAACAAGGCCTGGAATACGAGTCCGCCAAACTGGTCATGATTCCCACCACGGAAATCACCATCAGCGGCGATACCCTGACCAAGGTCATGCGCCTGATGGAAATGCTGGACGACCAGGACGACGTGCAAAACGTCTTCAACAACGCCGACTTCGACGAGGCCGAACTGGCGTCGTGATTATTCTCGGCGTGGACCCGGGCTCACAAATCACGGGTTACGGGATCCTGAAAGTGGAGGGGAACCGCATACGGCTGTTGGATGCGGGCCCCGTCCGTCTCAAAAAGATCGGCGAAATCCCGGCGCGGCTGCATGCCCTTTATGAAGCCCTCAAGGAACGCATCGAGGCCTTCAAGCCCGACGTATTGGCGGTTGAAAAGGTATTTCACGGGCCCAACTTCAACTCCACCATTCGGCTGGGTTATGTGCGCGGCGTCATCCTCTCCCTGGCCGGACGTTACGAATTGGATGTGCACGAATACTCGCCCGGCGAGGTCAAGAAGTCGGTGACCGGTTACGGCAAAGCTGAGAAAAGCCAGGTCCAGGAAATGGTGCGCATCCTGCTCAGCCTGCAACAGGTCCCCAAACCGCACGATGTTGCCGACGCCCTGGCTATTGCCATTTGCCACGCCCACCATGCGCCCATGCTGGCCCGACAAAGGTTTCACGGGGGCGTTTGATGCCGGAGGAAACGGTCGGAGTAGAAAAGTTGCTCAACAACGGGCACGGCATGGCTCGCCTTGCTTCCGGCGAACTGGTCTTCGTGCCCGGCGCGTTGCCGGGTGAGCAATGGCGGGTTTCCAACCTGCAACGGCGTAAGGGCGCCCTGATCGCCGGCAAGGCCCGGCGCCTGCTGGACGGACCCTCGCGTGCAACGCCGCCGTGTCCGCATGCGGGCAGTTGCGGCGGTTGCGGCCTGCTGCACGCTCGTCGCGACCGGGAACTCAAGCTGAAGGTCACCTTCCTGGCCGATAACCTGCGTCGCGTGGGCGGGTTGAAGGACGTGGAAATCGAACCGATTGACTTTCCCATGGAAGGCTCCCGCGCCCGCGGTAAATTCCACGTCAACGAGGCGGGTGGACTCGGCTTCAAGGGCCGCGCTGAATGGGAGGTCACGGAAGTGCCGGAATGTTTGGTCATCCCAGGCTCCGTACGCGATCTGCTGCCGCGTCTGAAGGAACTGAGCGGCGTGATGGCGTTCAGCGGCCATATCTTCTTTGCCGCCGATGCCGCGGGTGAGCACCCGGTGTTCACCTTCCGAGGTAAGTTTCGCGGAAAAACCGATCCGGTCTGTAACGACCTGAAAGGCGTATGCCTGGAGATCGGCGGCAAGGGCGCCAAAACCATCGGCAATCCAACCGTAACGCACCAGTGGCACGATGTGCGCGTGAACCTGCCCGCTACCAGCTTTTTTCAAAGCAACCCGGCAAGCTGGCCGATTTTCTGGGATTGGGTCGGCCGTTTTCTCAACCGGTACAAGCCCAAGCGCATTTGGGACGTCCACGCGGGCGCCGGGTTCCTATCATCCTGTCTTGACGGCTTCCAAATCCTGGCCACCGAACCCGAACCCACCGCTTACGCCCAACTGGAGCGTGGTCTACGCCTGGCCGGGCTGAACGCCGTCACCTGGTGCGGCACGGCGGAAGACGCCTTGAAAAAGAAACGCTTGAATGTGAGCCGCTGCGACGCTGCCGTTCTGGACCCGCCGCGCGAGGGCCTGTCCAAGCCGTTACGCGCCCACCTGAGAGCCGCCGGTCCGAAAGCTCTGCTCTATTTCTCCTGTGACACGGCCTCCTTCAGCCGCGACCTGGCCGCTTTAAAAAGCGTCTACAGCCTTGCTTCACCGGTCCTGGCCATGAATGTCAACCCGGGGACCTTGCGCCTGGAAACATCGGTGATACTGGAAAGAAGGCAGTAGGACTACCTGGAAGGTTTTCTCCCGGCGTAGGAGGATGATCTCTCGCTCAGTTTCACCTTACCCGGCGATCAGGATGTGGCCGCCCGCTGCCGTTACCTCAAGCCCGGTTGGTAGGGGAGGGGAGACCATATTTCCCGGCCTGTAGCCGTGTTCAAACGGGCAATTTCCCTACGGCGCAGCATGGCCGGCATTGTTCAGTCGAAATTCGGCTTTTCTTGATTCCCCGGTTCTCATCAGCGATTCAATCGGCCGACCGACCTGACGAATGTTGAATTTTGCGGGAATGGGATGCCGCTCCCTTCCTGTTGTACTATTAGTGGTTTATGCCGCTTCCACCCCGTGTTTCGTGAGGAGAATTGCTGCTTGCAGGGTGGACACGGCGGGTAAAAAGTGCTTTACTTTGTATAGGCCGGACTGGTTTTTCCAAGATCCGGTATCCCGGTATCTTTCAGGAGCCTGTTATGGAACTCAACGATGAAATGAAAGGATTACTGAAAGACCTGGGAATGGCGCTTCATCAAGCGCTAACCAAAGATACCCAGATCAAATCGATTACCGATCGCATCAAGGGCAGCGGTTACGATATCTACCTGATCATGGAAGCCAATATTGCGCTGGACCGCCGCGACAACGACACCGACGGCCGTCTCTTTCTACGCAGGCCCGAGGAGCAGGCCGAGATCGACGATCTCAGCTTCAATGATTACGATGAAGAGTTTCTCTCCAGTTTGAAGATACAGGTCGATGGCAACCCCTAAGAAAAATCTTTACGGCCTGTCCCTGGAAGAATTACAGGAAGTCTTGATCGCCGAGGGTGAGAAGCCCTTTCGAGCCAAGCAAATCTATGCCTGGTTGTATGCGCACAAGGTTACCGAAATCCAGGCCATGACCAATCTTTCCAAGGATCTACGAGCCAGATTGGAAGCCGGTTATGTTATTGAACCGCCCAGGGTTGCGGCCCGGCATGTGTCCAGCGACGGCTCCGTGAAGTATGTCTTTGACGCCGGCGAGGGGCGTCAGGTGGAAGCGGTCTACATGCCCATGGAAAAGGGGATCACCCTGTGCCTTTCCTCCCAGGTGGGGTGCGCCCAGGATTGCAGCTTTTGCATGACCGCGCAAATGGGTTTCATCCGCAACCTGAGCCCGGGTGAAATCGTCGGCCAGGCCGCCGTAATAACTCAAGAGAAAGCGGTGGACGGCCCCTTCAACCTGGTGATGATGGGCATGGGCGAACCCCTGCTGAACCTGCAAAACCTGATCAAGGCGCTGGATATCTTCACCCATAAGCTGGGTTTCGACCTATCGCCCAAGCGTATTACCGTGTCTACCTCGGGTCATGTGCGCAACCTGGAAAAATTGGGGGAGTACCCCAAGTTGCCGCGGATTGCCGTCTCACTGAATGCCACCACCGATGAGGTGCGCAACGAAATCATGCCTGTGAACCTGAAGTGGAACATTCGCGAGTTGATCGACGCCTGTAAACGCCTGCCTATCTCTCAGCGCGATCGTATCACCTTTGAATACGTTTTATTGGAAGGCGTCAACGACACCCCGGCAGATGCCCGCCGATTGGTGCGCCTGGTCAGCAACATCCGCTGCAAGGTCAATATCATCCCCTTCAACGAAATGGAGGGCCTGGATTACAAACAGCCCGATTTGGAGACCATCGAACGTTTCCGGCAGGCATTGAACAAATCGGGGATCTTGAACACGGTTCGCTGGTCCAAGGGCCGGGATGTGGGCGCGGCCTGCGGTCAGTTGGCCACGCCTGTCGCCAAGCGCGGCGCTCACCTGCGCGAAAAGCTGCATGTTTAGTTCGGCGTTGAAAGCGTATTCTGCTCATGATTTCAATGAGGGTTAAATCCCAGGGCGCTGGGACTGTCTCTCGATAAGAGGATCGAAGCCGGAAACTGAAGAGATTTACAGCCGGCAGCATTTTTTTTTGTTTTTCCGATTAACAATCGGCCGAAAATCGATTATTCTCTGTGCTGCTTAGGGAGTTTGACTGGTTTTAAGGAGAAGACGGATATGGATCATGAGATGACCGTCGATGATCTCACCTGTGAGTGGGAAGAAGACGGCCAATTAACCGTGGAACAACTCGACAAATACGTACTGACCAAGGGTGCTTGGGCAACGATTATGTACAAGTACCGCGAACGCAAGGGCGAGGGTTGGACCGATCCCAAGGTTCGCGTTCAACGTTACCGTAAGCAAAAAGGCCGCTACAGCAGTCAAAGCAAGTTCAACATCAGCTCTGCCAAGCAGGCCCGGCAGATCGTTCAGCAATTACAACAGTGGTTTCCCGAGGACGAGTAACCGCCGTTGCGGGCCGGTCGAATCCGGGCTTCAAGCGTTTGCGAACCCTGAAGCCCGGCTTCGGCGAGCCGCTGATCATGGTGGAAGGGATCAAGTTGATCGATGAGGCCTTGCGCGCGGGGCTCAAACCGGCTTCCATTTGGACCGAGGATCCCGAGCTGGTCCCGTACGACATGCCCTGTTTTCACATCCACAAAGACCTGTACCGGGCTGTCTCGCCCACGCGTAGCGGCCGTTCGGTTTTGGCGACCTTTCCCGCCCCGGAAATGACGGACCTGGTCAGGCCGGAACCCGGGCGATACCTGTTACTGGATCAGATTCAGGAACCCGGTAACGCCGGGGCATTGGTGCGTGCGGCGGCAGCGTTTGGGTTCGACGGCGTTTTGTGGCACAAGCCTTGTGTCTATCCCTATAATCATGCAGCCGTTCGCGCCTCGGCGGGCAGCGTGTTCCATATGGCCCAACACCTGGTGGACGAGCGGCTGGATACCGCGTTGCCCGTTCTCGGCACGGGCATGCAAGGCGCAGTGGAACTGGGGCGTTTTCAATGGCCGGAGCATTTTATCCTGACCATGGGTAATGAGGGACGCGGCCTCAGCGAAACCATGGCCGCATGCCTGACGACCAGCATTCGCATCGAGGTCAGCGACGCCGTGGAAAGCCTCAATGTGGCCGGCGCCGCACATATCCTGATGAACGCAAGCTACCGGTCTCGCGTAAAATAGGGCGCGCTTACTTATAAGATCTGGAGATGGGCGGGAGGCAGACGCCTCCCGGTACCATGAGTTGTCGTTAGTCGATGACACGCATGTCGATGCCGGGCTTGAACTTGATGGTGTTCGTTTCCGGAATCTCGATCGTCTTGGCTCGTTGAATATCCCGTCCGACGCTCTTCTTGCGAAGTTTCTTCTGGAAGACACCGAATCCTCTAATTTCGATGCGTTCTCCCCGGACAAGTGAATTCTTCATTTCGTCCAAAATGACATCGACTGCTTGCAGGGCGGTGACTCTAGGGATCTCCACCCGTTCTGCAATCTGTTCGGCGATGTCTATTTTAATCATTGGAAAACCTCCACTTCCAGCTTCGGCCACACTACCCTATCGTCACTTTATTCCGAATATTAAAGCGCACCCGGGTTTTTTTTACAAAATATGCGCCGGGTGGTGATTTATTCGGGACCGCTGAGAAGTTCCCTTACCAGCGCACGCCGAAGGTTCACCGTGCCCAACGGCAAGTCTAAAAATTCGGAAAAAGATGCCCGATATGGGCGGATGCCGCCTCCTATTGGCGAAATATCGCTAATTGGTTGTCGGCAAGCTAGTTAAATCTACCAAATGCTGAGCCGGCCGGCAATAGCTTACTTGCACCTGTTACATATTCTACCCGCATGTTTCTAAGAGTTTACACGGCCGACCCCACGAAAGCCCCATAAACAAAGGCCTCACGGCCTTCAAAAGAATGTCCGGGACAGTGAAAATTTAAATAACCCGCAAGTTTCTCCGGTATAGCGGACCTTCAGGAGCCAAACGCCGCCAAGAGGCTTTCCTGTTAGCAGGGGCCCTTTATCACACGCAGTTGATACCGCGACTGTCGGCTCTCATGAATTAGACAAGGTTTCTCTCAAATGGGAAAATGGTAGGGACTGTCCTTGAGAAGGGAAGCATTTCTCTCCACTGCAACCGAGTTCTTTTTCAATAAGGACGGGCCTCATACTCATTAGCCGCAGCCACTAAGGAGAACCTCCACATATTAACGGCTCAGCATATCGACATAAAAATGGTCACCTGTGAAATTTCGTGATCTTTTTGCCTACTTTTTTCCGCACGTTTATGTGAGGGCGGCCCTCTATCATTTGTACGTTCTAAGGATGCATCGAAAAATATTGCTCATTGTTCAAATGAACATCGGCCCTGTACAGTGAAACAAGGATCATCCGCCCTAAAGACAATATTCTCAGTAACGGCACGCATCGTGCACCCTAGTGTGAAAACAAATCGCTCGTGTTGTATCTTTTAAGGAGTCGGATTATGCCCCGAAAGAGAGAACGTCTGAACCATGACCATCTGAATAATTCTCAAGCAAACCCGGAGTTTTTGATCAGATCCCGAGCAATGAGGAGTTTGATGCGTCGGGCAAAGCTGATTGCCAAAGAGGAAGGTCCTGTTCTGATACAAGGTGAAACGGGAACTGGAAAAACTCACCTGGCCGGAGAGCTTCATGAGATATCTGACCGAAAGGGTCACCGGTTTATGGATTACGGGTGTGGTGAATGGAGCCCGGCTATGCTTGAGTCCGCATTATTTGGGCATTCAAAGGATGCCTATACAAGTTCTTTGACTTTTCAAAAAGGTCTCTTGGCGGAAACCAACGGTGGAACTTTGGTTCTCAACGACATCGATTTGCTCAGTCCCGCGATGCAGGGCAAGTTGCTCCGTTTTCTGGATGACGGCACTTTTACCCGTCTGGGGGAGCCGGGAACCCCGATCGTTGTCGATGTTCGTATTATTGCGACCTCCAATAAAAATTTGGACGCCCTTATGAAGCAAGGCCTGTTTCTAAGAGATCTTTATTACCGACTGAGAAGATGGCGACTGACGATTCCTCCTCTTCGTGAACGTCCTGAAGATCTTCGCGATCTCGCGGGCAAATTCCTTGAAGATTTTCAAAACCAACGTGATCGCTCCGAAGAAGATCACAGGTGGTTTTTCCACAATGATGTCCATAATCTTTTTACATCGATGAACTGGAATGGAAACGTTCGTGATTTGCGGTCTGCTGTCGAAAATATCGCTTTGTTTTGTGATGGTGATCGAAAACCTATCACCCTAGAGCAGGCTTCCGCGGTTTTATTCGACGAGGAATATAAATTCGAGACCCACTCGGTAGATACCGATGAACAATTGCGAAAAGTTCTTTATTCAACGCGTTGGAATATCAGTTTAACCAGTCGTATCACCACCCTGTCACGAACCACCATATATAAGCGGATCAGACAAAACGGGTGGCGGCAGCCCAAGGCTTAGGAGAGGACGCCGATGAAAAAAAGACGGGTTCCGCCTCCGCCTCCGCCCTCTTTTTTGGATGACATCAGATCGTGGCAATGGGTTGCCATTGTTGCTTTTCTTGTCTTTTTAACGTGTGGAACGGGTTGGTGGTTGTATGGTCACCAGCGCTTGGAAGACCTGAAACCTTATGCGGCGTTTGGCGCATGGGCTCGGTTTCAGGAAGAGAGCATATTTGTTCAACACAAGCTTGGGAAAAAAGCCATGGCCCGTATCGAAGCTCTGAAGCACGGGGGTTGGGAGCCCTTAATCTCGGATTACGAAAAGCAGGAGGCCTTTTTCCGCTATACCCTTTCGCGCAAAGATTTGCGCTTGAAACAAGTGAGGCTGCGAGGGATGGGACAAGATCTTGAGGGTGATTGCAAATCGTTTGAACACCCGGCCGCATTCGACTCGTCCGAATTTTTTCCTCAATCTATTCCCTTGAATATCCATGGCTTTAATCCTCTGTCCGCTGAATCTATGGGTGAACCGACAATACTCAAATTGGGCAGAGATCAAACCGTGATCATATCAGGCAAGGTGTTTTTTGATGATCACACCATAAGGGTGTCAGATGCTGAAATGACGGGAGGTTTCCCTCTCTTCTTCAGTAAGAGCGGCATCACCTCGTTCCACGTGAATGACTTTTCCTTATTGGAGGTCAAAAAGCTGGGGTTATCCAAAAGGCTGGAAGTAGAGCCGTTTGCGTTTCTGCAAAAACTCCCGTTACCGGATTGGGTGAAGGATCAAGCCATCTTTATGTCCAAGTTGGAAATGTCAGGCACCGCAAGTATGCGGCTCGACACGCCGAAACCACAGTTTGATTTAGTGGATGCAGGCTTTAAGGTGGGTCATGAAGAAAGCAATCTCAATTTTCATTGGGAGGGTACACGCCTTCAATTAGAGGGGCAGGAGGTCAGGGTTTGGAAACGAAAAGCCTTGGGAGTTGAATTCAAAGAGCTGGTATTTGATGCCGATTTCCTGACAGGGCAATTGGCCTTCGATGGATTATTGACTGTCAACCTGAAAGAGTTCTTCCTCGGCCTTGCAGAAGGTTTGGGCGTCGATCTTATCGGGTGGATTGAAAAGGTTGAGAAAGTTCCAATTATTCGAGACTTAGTAGAAGTCCTGGATAGTATCTTGAGCGCACGGACCAGGGTGGCTTTCTCTTTAGATTTGGAAGATGATGTTGCTTGTATCAAGGTCATTTTGAGTCAAATTCCTTTTTTGCACACCAAAGTTTGGTTCAAAGACAAAAAAATGGCGATCTATGCACCTTTGAATATTGGCGAGTTGACCTTGAACCCCAATGTAAGTGCGGAAACCTCAAGCGCCTGGGACGCATTTGTCAATGACCCCGGCTCCCTATCCAATATGGTTAATTTATTGCCGGAAGTGGAAGAACCCGGGGATTGCCACTGTTGCCTGGAGGGTTTAACAGAGACCGATCCCACTCAAGAATCAGGCAAAGGCGAATAGCAAACCCAAGGCAGCGCCCACGGCCAGACCCATCAAGCCGGCGATCAAATAGCCGGCGACACCGCAGAACAGGGCGCCGAAGCCGGCTTTGAGCGCCATTTTGACCATCTTCTTGAACAGGGACAAAATAACCAGCAATACAAGAAAGAGAATACCGAGGGCGATGTAGGTCATATCATTACTCCTTGGTCCCGGAAGTATCTCCGCTAATCTTCGTGAGCTCGAAGAAACCACCACCTTCGGTAACCCTGGCGATCCAATTGCCATCTTTTTGGGTTAACAGGATATCGGCCCTTGACCACCGTTTATTGGACCGATTGATTTCAACCGTGATTAATTTGTCCTCTACTTCCCTCCACCGGCAAGGGTATCCACCCCAATTGCCGCCCCCATTCGGGTGAAAGCTGATCGTGACCCGGTATTTCTTGTCAACGTTCTGCCAAATCCCCGCTAGGGCATGATTCTTGTATTTTTGCGCGATGAGGGGAATACTCCAGTTCTCTATACTTGCCGCTTGCGAACGGTCCTCTGAGGGGGATTCACGTGAACCCGAGCCACTGACTTTCCCAATCACCATGATCAAAAGCCCCATGCAGATCATGCCCGCAAGAAAACCTCCGAGAAAGGACATGGGTGAAAACAAAGGGGGGTGATAGCGGACATCGCTGGACGCCATCCGAGATTCGCTCCGCATTCACTCCTCCTCCAGGCGATGCCACCAGGTAAACGGGAGCGCTATCATCCGCATATCCAACTTTTCCGAGCCGGCGTACTTGAACAAAATAAAGTCCGTGTAGTCCCATTGAGCATTGTATTGGGATAATTGGTAATTCATCATCAATTGGTTGATGAAGCGCACAATAGCATTGATCGCGGCGTTGATATTATCGAACCAGGTTTGGGTAGGCCTGGCCAGGAAGGTTTGTTCCACCTGATAGCTTGTAAAGCCGCGAATATCATTTGGCGGCAGGTTGATACGCAAAAAAAACAGCGTGGAAAAGAGGGCGAGCACTACCCAGAATTTGGTGTTGTCCATGGTTGGGGTCCGATCGATATAAGTTTTGTCTTGCAGCCGGGATGTTGTCCTCATCGATTTACCTCCAAACACATAGTCAAGGGTTCCGTTTGCTCATAAGATGGTCTTGATGCGTTTCTCACCGGGCTGGTGCCAGTGCCTGAATTGAGTCAGGTGTTTCTCATGTTCATCCAAAAGCGTCTGAATACGAATATGAACCACTTGTTGCAGCTTGCTTGACTCGGGAAAAATAGACAGAAGACTTTCCCATGAGGTCATGGGCGATCCCTTATGCGACATTTCGTGAAGATGGCCGGCCACCATGCGATAGGTTGTCGCGGGGTCCCGAACAGTCCTGAAAGCGCGAAGCACTGCCAGGGCATGCTTGAAATGGATGGAGGGAAGTTGGTATTCAGACGGTGCGGTTTTCTTGTCTTCTGCTTCCGCGGATTTCTCGTCGCGGCTGATCCAATCCAATAACAGATCGGGTTTACAACCGCAAATACGACAGCCGCGTTTGTCGTAGGGTCGCTGGGAGAACCGGCTGAGAACAGATTCCGGTTCCATGGGTTGGCGCCGAAGCCCGGCGGGAATCGGCGACAACGTTAACAAACACAAAGGACAGTCTTCCACGGCTTTCTCCAAAACCTCGCGTGGTAGGCGCATGGCTCCGGGTCGCGGGCACACGGCGCACAGTTCATCCACATGCTCGCAGGCAGTATCCCAGGGGTGGGCGCCCGCTTCACAACCGTAAATATTGGGACAGAAGCCCGCCTGGTTCAGGCCGTCTTCCACCGTGTGCAGGCTGGGATCCAGTTTCATGGTCATCAAGTTAGTGCAATGGGGGCAACGCGCCGGTTTTTTACCACCCAGCGGCGGGTAAAGCCGGCCATAAATATCACTACAGTAATGGCAATGCATCAGCTCCGCCATACAGCGCGGGCAACTCTGCTCATACTTTTCAGCCTCAACGGGGTAGCCGCATTGGTAACAGGAATGAAAACGGATTTCCGGATGGCGGGTACAGCAGAACCGGCCCTCGGAGGTTTTGTAGAGGTGATGCCGATGCTGTCTACTGTTATGATCGATAGGACAGGTTGGAAAAAGGAAATGTTCACACCACGCATTGGTGCAGAGATAAGACGCCAGTTTCAACCGATCTCGTTGTATGTTGTATTTTTGCAGGAGACCCAAAAACACTCGTGTTTCATGACCATTGACACCGTTGCGGTAAAAGGGAGCCAATTCGGGAGGAATCTGCACACAGAAGCGTGGGTCTTTTTCCAGGGTTAGGCAACCGTGGCACAGTTGATAACGGTGATCGGGCCGGCTGGTGATCTCTTTGAGCGGGCGTATGCCCTGATGGTATTCCTCAAGGCACTTTTTACAAGACACCTTGTCGATAGGATTGGGTTCACCGTGGTGGGGACATTGCCACCAGTAGTTCAGTAATTTTTTGGAACAGGCGGGGCATGTATGGGGAATACTGTCTTTCAAGCCGGCGGCGCGACGCGCGGCCCGCTCGTGATCGATCAATTCGGCCACGTTGACGGCGTGACAATCTTTATTGCCACAAAAATTGAGAATGGCCTGATTGCAGCCCGGGCAAAAACGAACCGAACGGGGAAGGCCTTTCAGGTTGGTACTACAGCCTGGATTGCCGCAGAATACGGTAGCCTCGCGGTACAAACTCAGGATTTCAGGAAATTCGGCGATCTGTCTGTCGATATGGAATAAAGCGCGAGAGTCGCGGCTCTCCCGCTCATAGGCGGCAAAGTAGTCACTGATGCGGTAAATTTCTTCCGCGGATCGGTACATATCGACAAAAAACAGGACGGGAATAGGGGTAGTCTGAAAGCTCACCTGAGGTAAACGGCCAAAGACTCTTTGACCGGAGGCGCCGAGAGTTCGTGAAAAGCGTTCGGAGCTTTCCCGAGACACCTGGCTGGAAAACGGGTGCAGGGCGAGCGCCTGGTAGTTGATCAGGTTTTCAACCAGACCGTCGTCAAATACATGGGACCTGGCACGATACAGACGCTCCACCAGATCGCCGCCATAGGCGTTATCGGGATGGGCTCCGCCAAGTAACTGATCGATGACCTTCCGGGACAGGGCCGCCCATGCGGCCGTTCGCGCGCTACGGTCCGCACCGGCCGGAGAGAGATGATGAGGATCTAATAACTGCTCCAGCCATTGTCGCAATAGAGGTAACGCCCGTTTCCCGCTACCCTGGTCGAGGTGGTCTTGAATCTGGAGAACGAGGGGTTTCAGTTGGTCGATCAAGCCTTGAACCTCGAATCGATGATCTCTCTGACCCGCATCGATGAAGGTATTTGCAAGCATTTGCGCTCTCTCTTGAAGCCAATGGTCCAGTGTTCGCCTGGTGGGAAGCCATAAAGAGAGTGCACTTTGCAAGCTTTCCGGGTCGGGCGGTTCGATGACGGCAGCTTGGGATTGTAAGGTTGGCGCATCCAAACTGCCGGCCGAACTCGCGGCCGCGACGGTGGGTTTCTGTTCTTGCTCCTCGAGCAACGACCGCAGTGCTTTCCAGGATTCGGGATAGATCCGTTTCCAAAACTTGTAAATATGAGGCTTCACCACTCCGTCCTGGAGATTGGGCAAATTTCGCAATTCATTTTTCAAGTTTTGCAGGAAAAACTGGAAACGGTCTCTTAGCGTGGAATAATACTGTCTTCGAGGAACATCATCTGGTTTAAGGAAGAGATCCTCGACTCCCTGCGGACAAGGACAGGTAATGGGTACAGCTCTTTCCTCGGCATGACCGATGTCGTCAATGATTCGGCGCAAGGCACTACGTGCTTCGGGCGACAAGACCCGGTTTTCCTGTCTGAGCGAAGCAAGACTTCCGGTTGATGACGGATCCGTAGTTTTCAGTATTGTTTCAATCAGGGCTTCATAGGCCGACTGCAAACCGTCAAGGGGAACCCCATCTCCCTCCTCGTAGCGCTCAACCATATCCCTGAAAACGGTAGGGATGTAATGATCGATCATTTCCTGGACACTCAGCTTCCTTTTTTCGGAGTCCAGGTCTACCTCAAGATGCTCCAAATCGCCGATCCAAGAGGTAACCGGTTCCGGTTTCAAGTTGGGGGTGGCGAATGGGGCGTTCCCCACGACCGTCTCCAAATGGAACGCTTTTAAAACATCGTCCAATTCGATCGGGGGAAGGTCTTGGGGAGGTGCTTCGGTTGTTGTCTCCCGGTCGGCTTTTTCAACAGCCGTTTTCAGTAGATTTTGGAATACATTCCCGGCAAGATCGATCGAGGGCTCCGAATAAAAAGGGACCGCGGTGCTTGCGCCGAAACAATAGGAGCGCTCCAAGCTGCCCGGGATGCCAGCTGTGTCGGGACCATGACTACCTGAAATCGTCCGCCTCAGATCCATTCGCTGATAAGCAAGGAGGTTTTGAGCGAGACGAAAGCAGGTAACGTCAATGGTTGCTGTATCGCGATTTTCAACCTCGAAGCCCGCGGGGAAACCACCAAATAGGAAAACGCGATCGAAAGCCGGAACATCATGCTCCTTTCCCTGAAAAACCAGGTTGCCTTCAATAGGGTATTCCACACTGAGGGGTTTGATCCAGTTTTTAAAATAGTGGAGTTCCTTCAACGCGGCGTAAACATTGGGGTAGAGGCGTCCGGTGTGATTGAAGCCTTCGAAGGGTTCAGTTAAAACGAACAGACCGGTGATTCTGGCATCGCGGTCAATTTTTCGGATGAAGAAAGCAAGATCCCAGAACATGCCGCTTCCGGTTCCACCACCCAGGGAGCACACAATATGGACATCCACGGGTCCGGAGCCGGGGGCCAATTGTCTGACTGCTTGATAAGACTTTCGCAATTCCTCGAAAAGATACTGTGCCTGAAGAAAGAGCGCCAGGCGACCCAAGGGGCGCAACTGTGCCCAGGGCGTGGCCAACCCGGGCGGGATGCCGCCTCCAGCTTTCGGAAACCATTTTTTAACGAAGCTCATGTTTGCGGCTTCGTCTTCTTTGCCGTCGTCATTACCAACCACCATTTTGTTGACGGCCTTGGTCACCGCACGAGGATCGCAATAAAGCACTTTTTCCAGCTTCAGCAAACGCTCGGGCACCTTTTCCGAACTTTTTCTCTGTTCGCAAGACATGCGGCACAAATTAGGCGAAATACTCTCTTCAACAGCGTTGACCTCCTGATCCGTATCAATGCCGACCATGCGAATCAGGTGACAAGACAGCATGTGCTCCAAGCCCGGCTCCAAACCCTGACCCGCTATGGACTGCACGAAGCGAAGCACCCGGACTCCCGTGCCGCCGGCGCCGATAAATAATGCGGGGTGGTAATTCGTGTTCATAGATTACGCTCCATCTTCTTTCGGTTTTTTCTGGTCGCCGTCGTTATCGGGAGTGGTCTTGTCATAACTTGCCCTGCTTTGATAGATGTCGGTGCCCTGACCTGACCAATCCGATCGATCCGAGGAGAACTTTCTCAGTTCTCTCAGAAGGCCGACCAGGCGTTTGGAGACGATGCGGTAAACTGCCGATTTCGGCACGAAGAGTTTCATCAAGTCTTCTACAACCGAGGGTTCGCGCTTGTCCGGTGGACTGAATAATTTATTCAGGTGCAAAGCAGCATCTACATCCTCTCGTTTTTGGAGCAGCGTTTTGAAGATCTTCATGCCTACGTTCCAATCGATTTCAGGTAAAGTCTTTTTCCGGTAGTGTTCCAGAGCAGTATCCCCGGTGAAGTGCAATACCTCCAAGGCATATTCTTCAATACCTGGATTGAGCTCAGCCACCCATCTCAAAAATTCATCTTTTTTGGGCTCTAGAGACTCTTTGTAGGGTGGCTTCAGGTCTTTCCAGTCTTCCGCCAGGTGTGTGTTGATGAACCATGAAGTGAAGTCGATGGGATGAATACCGCAAATGACGCAGCGGGCAATAGGCCGTTCGTCCTTAATTGTCTTGCATAAAACTTCCATGCAATATCGGATCACATCGAATGGGTCCTCATCGATTTTTCTGATGCCGGAATGACTGTTACGGCCGAATGAGATGCGACAGAACGGACAGCGGTCCAGTTCGTGTAAGAAATAATGCCGCGGCAACAAAACGGCTTCTTCACAAACCTTACAATGACCCAAATCATGCTTGGAAGAGGTCTCATGGGGATGTGCCGCGGCCTTGCAGTGAAAAATATTGGGACAGATCGCCGGCTCCTTCAGGTTCGCGGTAATGTCGGGTAGAAGAAAATCCGACTCGAAGCCGTTCATCAGATTGAAGCAATAAGAGCACCGTTCCGGGTCCGATCCTTCCACGGGCAATCGGTGACTACCGGTTTTTTCGGTGCAATAGAAACAATCGCGAACCTTTTTCAAACAGCGGGGGCAACCGGCCTTATCAAAGTCGAGACAGATGGGATAACCACATTCGCCGCAGGTGGAGAATTCAAGTAAGGTGTGATCGGTGCAAGACCAGACGCCTTTCTGGGTTTTGTAAAGGTGGTGGCGTTTGTTTTCCTGGTTGCGGCCTTCCGGACAGGTGGGAAAAATGAAATGCCTGTAATATCCCTTCTCACATTGGTAATGACCGATCTCATATCCGTTTTGCCTACACCTGGCGATGAGTTCGGCAAACAAGATACCGTCGTGGCCGTTAACGCCTTCCAAATAGAACCGCTTCAGGGAAGCCGGCACTTTCACCGGGCAACAGTGGCCGGGCTTGCTCTCGCATCCATGGCAATTAAAATCGCGGCTGTCGGGCCGGCGCCTGATATCGTCAAGGTTGCGCTTCCCCTCGTGGTACTCTTTCACGCAAGTGGTGCACGATATTTTGTCCATGGGGTTGGGCCGGTTGTGGTCTTTCTCCTCACAGACCCACCACCAGTTCAGCAGTTTACGGCGGCATTTGGGGCAGTTGTGCGGAATATAGTTCTTGTGGCCGCATTCGTTTCCCGCGCTTTCGGAAAAGATCAGTTCTCGAAGATTGTCAGCAGGGCATTCCGAATTGCCGCAACGATTCCAAATCGGGTTTTTACAGCCGGGGCATATTTTCAGGGTCCGATCCTCATGCTTGATATTATTGTCGCAACCAGGGTTGCCGCAAGAAATGTGGGCGGCTGAGGGTTCCTTGATGATTTCCGGGAAGTCCGAGGCATCCGGGTGTATATGAAAAAAAGCTTTGCGGAGCCGGTTTTCATGTTCGTAAGCATGATAATAGTCTTCAATTCTTGCAATTTCATCGGCGCCGCGGAAAAGGTCTTCGTAGTAGATAATCGGTGTTCTCGTGGGTTCCGCTACGATAGTCGGCCCTACGTGGAATACTCTTTGACTGATCCGTTTGAATAGATTCTCGAACTCCTTGTGGTCTTCATCAGACATTTCCCCGGTAAAGGGAAAGAGCACCAGGTGCTTTTTGTTGATGGAATTTTCACGCACGCCGCCCGCGAAAATATTGGGACGGCAGCGGTATAAGCGCTCCAAGAAGGCATCTTCACCACCTGCTTGCATCATGATGTTGTGGGCATAGGCCGACCAGTAGTCGACAATGCTGTCGACGATGATCTCGAGGCGTTTTATAAAGGCCGGTCCATCTTCCACATTTGCAATGTCCTCCTTAAACACACAGTCCTTGAGAAATTCCTGAAAATAATCCTTATTATAGTCAGTCGTGCCGAAATTACTGTGTTCCTCCAACTGCCGGCATAATTTCTTCAGGCGAGAGATCATTTCATCAAGATCCAGGTCCAGATCGGGAATTTGCAACTTCTCATGATCGGAAAAGTCATATTTCAGGTTTTTGGCCAGGCGGTTCAGCAGTTGTGTGGCGCGGGGCCGGAACCAATCGTTCCGGCGCATTTCTGCAGAAGGAGCCATCTGGCCCAAAAAGACCTGAAAGTTTTCAGGTTTTTCTTCCTGATTTCCCGTCAGATACTCGGTCAAGGTGCGCTTGAACTGTTCGTAGCGTTGGATATCGCGTTTGTGTTTCTCCAGGTCGGTCTTTTTTTTCTCGATAAGTTCCCGGCAGTTTTCAAGGAATTGGCGTCTTTGTTCATTCCAGGCACAAGCCAGGAGGTAGGTGATCTCCGCTGCGCCGCGATCATAGACCTGGGTTGCAAGACGCTGTTTCAAGCTTTCCAAAAACGTTTTCGAGATGGCGTGATAGGCGCGTTGAATGCGATCCTGGTCAATGACCCATTGGCTTCTTTTCCTTATTTGCAACCGAACCGGTTTGCCGGTTTTGTCCGCCAACTTGTGAGCGAAACCGGCTTGCTGATCGTCTTCGGCCCCACTGGCGGTTCCGTCCTCATCGGCCTGACCGGCAGCGGCATCCTTGCGCAAGGGGTCGAGAAAAGAGTGGCTGCCGGCGGGCATCGGTATCCGGCAGGAGGTTGTTGACAACATTTCATCGATGGGCGCTTCCTGCAGATGCGAAAGCCAACCTTCAAACATTTTCAAGTATTCATCTTCCAGGATTTCCGTCTCCCCGACCAAGGTAGCTTTCTCTTTTTCCCAAGCCGTCGAAAGTTCCTTTGCGGCTTGCGAAATCACCTTCTCCACTCTGCCCCAAACACCTTCCAGCTCTAGAGTTTCATGTTCCAAGTCTATCGTCTCGATAGCGGTCCTCAAACGCTGACCCACGTTTTTATGGATCAGGTTGTAGGGGTTGGCGTCAGGCATGCTTCTCAGCCTGGCCAAGGTGTAGTCGATTTTTTCCAGCAGGTCCTTCATACCGGGTAGTAGTCCCTGGTGTTCTTTGAAAAAATGATCTTGCCAGGATTGGAAGGTTGGAACCGATTTTTCAGGGAACTGATCTTTTTCAATTGCTTTGGGCGCCGCCTCCAACCGGGTGTTGATCTGATTCTGATAGTGACGGACCAGTTCGCACTTGAAGTAGGGCCCCATATGGGCAACATCGTGAAGTGGGAACGAGACGCTGGCCGAGGTGGAATAACAGAACCCTTTTTTGGGTTGTGAGGCCATGGAGGTTGTATCGGAGTCGATATTATTGGCGCCCACATCCAAAACGCGGTGAATATCATGACGAATGTGTGACAGCAGGTTATGGGCCATGCGAAAGCAGGTGTAATCTATGGTTGCCGAGGAACGATCGGCCACCCCGAATCCGGGCGGAAAAGATTGGAAAAGGTAGGTGATATCGAAGGGAATCAAGCCGTTTTTGGCACTATCGAAAAATTTTCCATCACCAATGGGATAGTCGACCCGGAATTCACGCTGCCAGTTTTTGTAATAATAAATTTCTTTCAATGCCCCATAAATATTGGGGAAAATACGGCCTGCCTCGTCTACCGATTCGAAGGGGTCACCAAGCAGAAACAAGCCCGAGGTTTTGGTTCCCGGGGCGATCATTTGAAGAAAGAAGGCCAGATCCCAAAAAATGCCGCCTCCCGTACCGCCCGCGAGCGAGCAGATGATGTAGGCGTTCACGGTTTCGTTTTCGGGAGCCGATTGGGATACATTGTTTAATTCGGTAAACAAGGCGTTGTATATCCGCGAGGCGTTCAGGAAAAAGGCCAATCTTCCCAACGGTCTCCACTGCGCCGCTCCTGACAGTTTGGAATGACCCAGGGTAATAGAGTCTCCATTAGGCAGTTTTTTAGGGAACCATTTACTAATCGTCTTTAAGGGAAAATCCTCAGTGTCTTCGAGACTGTTGGCTGACTGGTAGCGGTTTAAGGTGGACACCGCGCGGTTGAGCGGGCGGCGGTCCAGGTGAACCCAGGTTTCATCAATCAGATGCAGCTTTGAAGGTAGACGTTCGGCGCTCTCCCCGTTCTCGCAACTGTGATTAGCCATATTCGTATCGACGGCCTGCTCTTTGTCGTTGCTTTTATGATCGGTGTCCAAGGCCACCATGCTTAGGTAGTTACAATCCATCATTTTTTTCAGTTGTGGTTCGATACCCTCCTCGGCAAGGCTTTTGACATAGCGCAGCACCTTAACGCCGGTACCGCCCGCACCGATGAGAAGAGCCGGTTTGAATTGCGGATTTTTTTTAGACATAATCAGCCCCTAGATATACGGTTGCAGCAGAAGAAAGAAGAGTATCGAGAAGCCGAACCAGAAAAGTGAAACGAAGGTCTTGGTCCTGAAGGTGAGCTTGTCGGCATAGGCTTCCGGTGTCGTCTGTCCTGAAATTTTGCCCCAATCATGACGGTCGAACCGGCGCTGTGCTGCCATGCGGGCGAGGTTGCTGCATAACGCGGTCAACAGAGAGGAACCGCCCAAGGCAAACATCAGATGTAAAAAAAGGGATGACGTCGGTTTCATCCAGGCGCCGTCGTAATACAGGTATGTATTGATAAAGGAGAAGAAGTAGCTGGGCATACAGCCGGCGACAATCCCGGCGTTAGGCAGCAGCAGTCCCCAATAATCGCTGAACCTTCTTGGTGTTTTGATCTTCAAGCGATCGATGATCGTGAATATGAGCATGATGAACACGGTGGAGTAAAGTGACCATTTCAGGGTGAAGTTTCGAAAGCCGTCGTAGGCATTGTTCCGTTCGAAGGAGCCAACCCGGATGATGTGTTTCGAGGCATTTTCCAAACGATATTGAAGCCCGAAGGCTACCTTGTTACCGATGCCGTTGACATCCGGGTCGAGTACGGTCCACAACTGGACGGGGTTGACGCCATTGCGCCGATCCAATGTCCCGATCAAGTTTTCATCGTCGAAAAGCCGGCCCTCCAGTCTTTGACCTGCGCTGCCTTCCTGCATTATCCGAACCTGGTAGCCGTATTCTTTACCACTGACATTGGGTAACAGGGTGACCTTGTTGTAAGTGACTACGTAACCGGTATCCTCAAGCACCATGGAAGGGGTCCACTTCGATTCGAAACCATCTCCGTAAACCACCTTGAGCATGATAGATTCACCTCTCCGCAGATTGACGGAACCCGGATTGTCGATCAGAACCAAAAGGTCGCCCAAAGGTAAGTTACCCAGAAGCATGTACCCCGATAAATCCCGTTCATTGAGATTGTTCGACTTGACTTTCAAACCGGAAATATCATCGATATGAAGACCACTACCTTTGAGGGTGATGGCAATTTGTTCCTTGTTGCCCCCCGTGAAAAAGGCGCCTACCGTTTCTACTTTTTCGCGTTTCAGGTTCATAAAATCACGTGCGAACCTACCGTAGGAAAGTTCTCCCGCTCTGATGGTCCTGATGAAACCCGGGCCGGACAGCTTCTGTTGGATATCGGAAGCCAGGGGGATCGTCTCAATAAAACGGCCACGCACACTTTTTGGGGGTACCCAATCAAGATCGATTAAAAAGATCATGGTATCGCCGAGTTCGGAGACGGCGTCATCCAGATAATGCAGGAAACTAGCCCGATTCTCTTCCAGGCAGCAGCCCGTTTGGTCTTCCGGGCCTTTCTCCCGGTTACAATTGGTAGAGCGTTGGGCCCTATTGGAACAATTGACCTCTTCATGAACAAAGTCGCTAATGACCAGGGAAATATGGTTGAACGAGGTTTTTCTGCTTATTTGGCGGAATACTCTCACCAGATTGGTCTCGTAGCCGCCGATGTTGGTATTGGCCCCGGTGGGAAAGGCAAAACCATCCAGGTCACCGACTGAGTTCAATGATTTGGAACTTGTTGCGATGTTGCCGTCAAAATAATATACAACCACATTTTCCAGGTCTCGTTCGAACATCCCTCTCAGCAAGCCGTCAAGCGAGTTGTTGAGGGAAGCCAGTTCCTCCCGGTGCTTGTCGACGAAGGAAGAGGAATAGTCAAAGTAGATAGAGATCGACACTTCGTCAAACAGGCCGGGTTGACCATCGCCGGCCGTTGGTTGCACATAGCCGAATCCGGTTGTCCCTGAAAGTAAGAGAGGTAACAGAATTGCGATCCAAAATTGTCTGAACCAGGCCATGTGCTTACCTCGTCTTACTTTCTGTCCGGTTTGCGAACCCATTGCTGTGTTCGGGTTTTCAGTTCCTGTTGGTATTGCCACAAGCTTGCCATTCGCTTGCGCAGGGTCAAGCCGGCACGCGATCCCTTCTCAAAAGCATCCAGGAGACTTTCCTGATGATGCGGGTCGGTGCTGAGCAAGGCTTCCAAGCCCAAAGCCCGTTTCAGTTTCAGGAAAGCCTTGTAGTCGTCCGGTTCTTCCCTGAAAATAGTCAGCATTTCCAGGGCGTCGTGAAAGTACAGTTCGGGTTTCTTGTAGGGATGCTCTTCAAGAGCTGATTTCAAAACAGAGGTATCCAACTTTTTGGGCAACTTTTCGGGTTCGGTCTTGATAACCTCCTGACGCGGGTGTTTTTCGTTCAGCAAATAGCCGTCTTGGAGCATCCAATTCAGAATGTAGCCCGTCTGAGAGCCGCAAATAATACAAATCCGATCGAGGTTGATCGGCTGATCTGTTGATAAGCCCACTATGAATTTATCTCCGATCATCTTGCCGGAAAGATACTCTTTCTTGCCGTTAACCGGTATCGGACTCAAGACCAGGGAGCACAGTGGACAATCATCCACCAACTGCTTTAAATCGCTTTTCGGCATCAAGGGTGAGACGGGTTCCGAGCAGGATCGGCATTCTTCCAAATGGTAGTCGGAGGAGGTTACCCAGGGCTGGGAACCGGCCGGGCATGAGAACAAATTAGCGCAGAATGCAGGTTCGTCCAAACCGCTCATCGTTTCTTCCTGGTCAATCATTTCATTACGTTGCATCAAGTTTGTACAGTTGGGGCAACGCGCAGGATCGGAGTCCTTGATGGGCGTATAGAGCCGATTGAACTTTTCGCTGCAGAAATCGCAGTGCTTGACCGGCCTTAGGCATCGCGGGCAGCCATTGGTGTAATTAACGCCTTCTTCCAACGGATAGCGGCAGTAATTACATTCGAAAAAACGCAGGTCAGGGTGCCGGGTGCAGACAAAGCGACCGGCGTCGTTTTCATATAGATGGTGTACTTTGTCTTTATTACCGCGATCCCTGGGGCAAGTTGGGAAGAGGAAATGTTCCTCACTGGAATTGGCACAGTGGTGGGCGTTGACGCCGTACTTGGGATCGGCATGGTATTTTTCAACCAACTCACGGAAGTGTAAGCTGTCATGTCCGTTGACGCCTTTCTCATAAAAAGGAGCCAATGCATGGGGAATTTTGATCCGGTGATCCGAATCCGGTTCCAAATGGATACAGCCGGGGCACTCCAAATCCCTGAGATCCGGACGCCGATGGACCTCTTTATGGTTGCGTTTTCCCAGCTGAAACTCGATGAGGCATTGAGGACAGGTCTCCTTATCCGCGGGTATCTTTTTGGCGTGGTCCGGGTCCGGACATTTCCACCAGTAGGTTTTGAGTTCGTTGTCACAAACCGGGCAGTCGTAGGGGAAGCGCTGCTTACCCTTGCTGGTGAAGGTTTCCTGAATCTGCTCCCTCAGGTTGTCGGCATAGCATTTGCGGTTGCCGCATCGATTCCAGATGGGTTTACTACACCCGGGACAAACCAGCAGCGTCCGCGGCGTCATTCTCAGGTCGGCGGTACAGGTTGGGTTGCCGCAACGTACCGGTTGAACTTCGATCGCATCGCCCACAATATCGGAAATGCCCGCCATGCCCCGGTCTATGTGAAAGAATGTTGTATTCCCATCCTCGGAATAAGAACTATAGGAATTGTAATAATCCCGAATGCGTTCAATTTCTTCGGCGGACCGGAACAGGTCGTTAAAGAAGATAATCGGGCTCTCGGTCGTCTCGTAAATGACCACAGAACTGGTATGCATGACTTCTTGAGAAACCACATCGAAGGTTTCTTTGATGCGTTTCTTGTCCTGATCCGTGTAGTGCCGGCTGGACTTGCTGAAAGGCAAGACAGCCAGGTGCTTTTTGTTCAGCTTGTTTTCGATGATGCCGCTGGCAAATAGTTTGGACTTGCAACGCAACAGCCTTTTGCGAAGGGCGTCCTCACCACCTGCTTGTTGCAGAATCAAGTTGCCCAGGTTGCTCCAATAGCGCACCACTTCACGAGCGGCATCCCCCGCGGTGAGGATCTTCTGGCGTGCGCTTTCACCGGAGTCAAAATCGATCTCGGGCAGACATTGTTTGATAAAGTGAACCAGGAGTTGGGGAGAGAGTTGGTTCGGGTTGGATAAAAACTGCTGTCGGAGGTCTCGTGCTAAAACCTCCAATGCCTGTCGTACCTGTTTGGGTTCGATTTGAGGAACAAATGTGTCCTGTCGGCTTTGGTCGGGATAATGTTTCTTGAGGGCTGAAAGAACCCCGTCGGTGTGCTCCTCGAGCCACTGATCCAAATCATCGGTGGGCGGGAGAATAGAACGCAGCAGTTCGTTCATCTGATCTTTGCTGAAGTTCAACTCCGTGCGGATGGGTATCTCGAAGGCTGCCTGGATCTTTTCATCCTCGCTCATTCGAACCACACTGACATCCAAAATAGAGCGGGAATTCCCAAGCAGGTCGTCCAACAAGCGCTGCATCTCAACGCGATAGCGATTCCAAACCCGGTTTAACACGGGTTCGATTTTTTTGCGGGTGAGTTTTGCCTGCGCGTCCACATTTTGTTTGAGGTCGCCAAGATAGCGACGCAATTCACGGTAATTGAAATCATTGGACCAATTGCGTCGCCCCAGCCAATCCCAAAAGGAATTGATTAACTTCTCCCACAAGGAAAGATCAGCCAGGGGTTTTTCTTGCGTTTCCTTTTGAACATTGCGAATCTTGGCCGCCCCTTCGGGGGCCTTGACCTTGATTTCGATTGTTTGTTCCTCATCGGAGGCGGGTAATTCCTTGTCCAGTTCTTGCTTGAAGGCTTCCACGGCTCTCGCGGCTTCGGCGTCAAGTGGGCGGTCGGTTTTTTTGACCCTTTCCACGCTTTCCTTCAAGCGCTCCACCAGGTCTGCCATGGCGGCTTCAAATCTCTGACGTATTTCGTCATCCACGCTGCCCAGAGACAGTTTGTCCTCACCGGACTTGAGTACCTTGTCCAGTTGTTCTCTTAATTCATCACCAAGGGCATCGAATACTTCTTTGACGCTGCTTGGCTTGTCTTGTTCGTCTTCGGTAGTGGCCGCATCGAACTTCCGCAGTTTTTCCGATAATAGTTCCGGACCTTCTTCTTCTGTTTGACTGAGTAAACCATTGCGAAAACCTTGCAGGGTGTCCGCTGCCAAACTACCCTCCGGTAACATGGCCGCCAGTTCATCTTTGTTGAGGGGGTTGGGTTTCTCATACCGCTCCGGTCGCACAGCACGGATTAGCTGGTAGCGGATGTAATTGGCGATTTCATCGGGATCCTGCATGTGGAACATGGTTGCGCCGGTGGTTGAGAAGCAGTAGGTGCTTTCCAGTTGTGAGGTCATGGAAGTGGCATCGGAATCGATATTGTTGGCGCCTACATCCAATTCGGCGTGAACATCCACCCGCTGCAAGCTGAGCAGGTTTTGCGCCATGCGATAGCAGGTGGCTTCGATGGTTCCCTTGGCCACGTCCGTGATATCCGGCCCGGGAGGAAAGGATTGGTACAAATAGACCATATCAAAGGCAAGCGCGCCCTGGGCCTGCCCTTTGAACGTTCTGCCCCGGGAGATGGGGTACTTGACGGAAAGCGGTTCACGCCAGTTCTTAAAGGTGGCGATTTCCTTCAACGCGGCATAGATGTTGGGGTAAATGCGACCGGCTTCATCGACACCCTCAAAGGGGTCGCCCAAGAGGAACATCCCACTGGTTTGCGTGCTGGGATCGATCATTTGCAGCATGAAAGCCAGATCCCAAAACATGCCGCTACCGGTGCCGCCCGCCAGTGAACATACGATATAGGCCCTGACGGGACCCTTCTCGGGATCGGATTGTTGCACAATCTTGAAAGCACGATGCAAGGTCTCGAAGATGCGTTGCGCATTGAGGAAAAGGGAAAGCCTTCCCAGGGGGCGCCATTGGGCGGCCCCGGAAAGCTTCGAGTGGCCCTTGGTGATTTGATCACCGGTTTTTTCGTTCTTAAGGGGGAACCAACGCCGAATGGTGGCCAACGGCTCGTGAAACTTTTGTTCCTCATCATGGGGTACATCACCGGGGCTGATGACCTCGTGAACCCTTTCGATTGCGTGGTTCAGGGAAGCCCGGTCCAAATGCAGCCAGTTGCGCGGTAAACGGGACAAGCGGCTGGGAATTTTCTCCCGTTCACCTTCCGGGGTATCCTTTCCATCCAGGAGAAAAGGATCGATGGCAGTTACTTCGTCATTGCTCTTCTTGTCCGTATCGATGCCTACGATTTGGATCGAGCCGTTATCCAGGCGCTGCTTGAGATCGTCATCCAAACCGGAATCGGCAAGCGATTGCAGATTACGGCCCACCTTGATGCCGGTTCCTCCGGCCGCGATGATCAGCGCGGGAAAGTATTTGTTACTCATAGGACACCTCTAGGTATACAAGTTCAGGTAGACTAAGACGAAGCAAATCACGCCGACAATGAGCGAGAAGAACAAGGCGCGCGTTATCTTTCTGGAAATGAAGCGTTCGACGGGTATGTCTGATTTCTTTTGGCGGAATACCGCCAGGTCGCGTTCGAAATGCATGACTTGGAGTTTGAAAACGAGGCACAAAGCGGCAAAGCCGAGGGGGGCACTGAGCAGATAGGGTCCCCAACGTTCGATGGCATTGACGCTGATCAGCGGACCTACCACACATCCGGCAAATAAAAACAAGGCCACGTAGAAAAGACGGTCTCGAAAAAAGCGAACGGGTTTGGGCCCTGTCACGGTAGGTATGAAAAATACGATGAGGACCAACAGGGCCAAGGCACTGCCAACATAATGGATACGATAGGCAAGCGGGGCGTCGATTTCAAGATCGCGCTTGGTTTCCAACAGCACCTTGCCCTGAACAAGTTGCTGAACGAGAAGTTCATAGCCCTGAATATCGTAGTACTCGAAGGACTCGCGATAGGTCAGATCGACCTCTGCCTCTCCATTCCCTCCGGTCGTTGACACCCGAATAGGGTCAGGTGTGAGATTGGTGGCGGTCGCCTGCTTCAAGTCTTCCCTTTTGGCCCTCAGGATAAACTGTAACTCAGTTGTTTCGAAATCCGAGCCGGTTATGCTGACCCGGGTTCTCAGTACGAGGACTTTTTTGAAATTCAAAAAATCGAAAAGGAAAGGTTTTGCTTTGTGGATGGTCAATCGCGAAATAGGTATATTGTCTATCTCGGAAACCACAGGTGGAGTAAATGGCTCGATACTTTGTTCCGGTGTCAAAAAAAGCGTTTTTCTCTTGAAGTCATTTCGCAAGTTGAATGTATTAATGGTATGCAGATTAGAGCCTGGAGATAGGGTGATGGGATCGGGGAGCCAATCGGGGTCATACGGCAATCCCTGCTCATTCACGTTGACTTTTAAAGAGGTGAGTTCTACGGGAAACCAGTTGGGGTTAATGATATCCAATTCAAAATCTGGGAATTCCTCGCCACTTGCCACAAACTTTTCCAGTTTTACCTCTACCCATCTGGTCAAGCTGCGTGAAACATATTCGGCAAACTGGCGCCCGCCGGTATTACTGCTGCGCTCCTTGGCACTCAATCGCTCCTTGAGCAGGGTAACCGCATGCCCGGAGAGGGTATTGAATGCGGTCCGGTAATCCGGACTTTTTCTACTCATGTCGGGCTTGACATTCAGCAGAAACATGAAACAGCGGGGATTGGTACCGGTAAAGGTGGAACCCGCCGATCGTGCAAGCCTTGAAATAGAGTTTTCGATTTCACCGCGAACCCGGCTTAGGTTTTGGATAATTTCATTGTATGGATCGTGCACGAAATCGCCGGCGATCACGAAGATTTTAATGTCGTCAACGGCGCTGGACGTCTCCGGGTTGGCAATGTTTTCAATGCTTTGAAAAACCTGGTCCAGCCTGGTTTTCAGGTCGCCCCTGCGCGGCTCCTCGAACTCGTCGATAGCAGAACCCCAACTGTCCTCCGAGGCGCGTACCCCATCGGCTTTGGTTTGGATGGCCTCGCCGAAATTGAAAATGGAAATGCGATCATTGGTTTGCAAAAGACCGGCGTCCAAACTCAGGGCGCTGCGTAGCATTTCCGCCAACTGCTTACTTGCACGGTTTTCGTTCGTATTGACAATGGTCAACGAGTTGTCCAGGTAAAGATAGACCTCTTTCTTGGGCAGGGGCGCCTGATCCCCGCCTTGCGCGGGAGGGTCTTGGCAAAAGACTGGAAATACCGTGGCAAAGAGAGCAAGGTAAAGCATTGACCGTCTTATTTTTTTTAGCGTTATCTGCATAAACGCCTCCTATAAGATGAGCAATTGCCTCCAAGCAAAAAGAGGGCCAGGCGTTAAGTTTTTTGAAGCGTGGATATTACAGTTTCAAGTCAACGATTCTTGCGTACAGCTGTACAACAAGCAGCGGCAGTTGGACAGTGTCCGACTACCTTCGGTCTTTCCATTTGGCCTGATGGGAAAGCAGGGCTACGGCTCCCGATCGGGCGGGTCCTTTCATGAGAGACCCGGTTCAATACGGTTTTCTCAGTTGCCAAAGCCCTTAAAAAAAGTGCATTTGGACCCGGCATACAAGCGCACGATAAGATCTTGGTATCGTCGATACTCCGGGGTTAAAAGAGGGGTATCTTACCGGTCTTCGAGTTCTGAAGATTCTGGATCTAAGCAAACTACGAGATCTAACTCAATGAGGAAGACGGGCTTATAACTTGAACGCCAAACAAAGGGCGTGACAGACCAAAAGGATGGGACCACAGTCCCACCCTTGAAGCTTGCAGCTTGCAGCTTGTTAAACCTCCATAACCAGGGCGTCGGCGACCAGTTCGGCGATGTCTTTGGTTTGAATTTCTTCTTCCTTGTTTTTGTAGGTGACGCCGTCCTCGATCATGATGGTGCAGTAGGGGCAGGCCGTGGCGATGACCTTGGGGTTGTGTTCCAGGGCCTGTTCCACACGGGTTACGTTGATGCGGCTGCCGATGGTCTCTTCCATCCACATGCGGCCGCCGCCCGCGCCGCAGCACATGGACTTCTCGCGGCTCATGGCGAATTCGAACGGCGTGTCTTTGGTGACGCGGTCGATGATGTTGCGCGGGGCCTGGTATTCGTCGTTGTGGCGACCCAGGTAGCAGGGTTCGTGATAGATGACGCGCTCGAAATCGGCGCCTACCTTGATCTTGCCCTCTGCCAACAGCTTGTCGATGAGTTGCGTGTGGTGGATCACCTCGTAGTTACCGCCGAATTCGGGGTACTCGTTTTTCAGCGAGTTATAGGCATGGGGATCGCAGGTGACGATCTTCTTGACCTCGTATTCGTTGAGGGTTTCCACAAGGGTTCCGGCCAGTTCCTGGAACAGCATTTCGTTGCCGGCGCGGCGCACGCACTCGCCGGTGCTGCCTTCCTCGGCGCCCAGGATGGCGAATTTCACACCCGCCGCCTTCATGATCTTTACGAAGGAACGGGCCACTTTCTGGTTTCGGCTGTCGAAAGACTGGGCCGAACCCACGTAGAACAGGTAGTCCAGTTCCTTTACCTGCTCGGCGTCTTCCACCAGCGGCACGTCCTGGTCCTCGGCCCATTCGCCGCGTGTGTCGGGGTTCAGGCCCCAGGCGTTGGAGCAGTTTTCGTAGTTGTCGAAAGCGCCCTGCAACTCCTCCGGCACTTCGCCTTCCATCATCACGCGGTTCTGGCGCATCCTGTAGAACTTGCCCAGGTGCTCCAGTTCCAAGGGGCAGGAGGACTCACAGTAACCGCAGGTCGTGCAGGCCCAGAGAGTATCCTCGCTGATGATATCGCCCACCAGCGGCGGCAGCAGTTCCTCTTCTTCGATTTCCTCGACGGTTTTGGCCAGGGTATCCCGTTGCTCGATGAGATGGTGCTTGAGGCTGTCGTTGACCCATTTCAGGCTGAGAGGCTTGTCGGTGAGGAAGGTGGGGCAGGCTTCTTTGCAACGCCCGCACTCGGTACAGGTGAACACATCCAGCGCGTCCTTCCAGATGAGGTCCTTGGCCGTGGCGATGCCTACCTTCGGTTCCTCCTCGCTTTCGTCATCCTCGTCCATCAGGGCTTCCAGGTCCACCTTGGGCACCTTGTTCAGCGGGGACTTTTCACCGAAGAACAAAGTGGGCAGGGCGGTTACGATGTGGAAATGCTCGCCCATGGGGATCAGGACCAGAAACCCGAAGACGGTGAGAATTTGCACCCAGTAGAACAGGTGATAACCCAGTTCCAGCCAGTGGAGACCCAGCCCGGCAAAGATGGAGCCCAGGGTGCCGCCGACGAAGGCGAACTTCTTCTCGCCCTGAAGCATGGCCAGGGTTTCCTCCGAAGCTTCTTGGAAGTAGTTATTCTCCAGCAGGGCGAATTTAAAGCCGTCGTAGAGAAAATCGGTGACCATGATCGTCATGATCAGGGACAGGACCAGTATGGCCTCGCGGTTGGGTTCGAAACGGTTGGGTTTGATGACGAAGCGGCGATAGAAGGCGTAGCAGACGGCCGCGATCACCGCCAGTTCGGTCAGGTCTTTGATGGAGGCGTAGATCTCACCGGCCAGGGTGGGGTAGGCAAACGTCTCGTTGAAGGCAATGATGAACAGCTGAATCTTGCGAATCAGGAGGATGGTGAAGCCGTAGAAGATAATGGTGTGCATGATGCCCGGTTTCCAGTCGCCCTTGATCATACGGGATTGCAGGAAGCCCATGGTGATCACGCGCTTGATGCGGGCGCCGATGTCGTTTAACCGGTTATCCGGCTGCAAACTCTTCATAATGCGAATCTTGCGTGTCGTGAAATAGAAGAAACCGGCGAAAGAAAGCACAACGATAATACTGAAAAGAATGCCGTTCATAATCGAAACCATCCTTTGAATAAGTGAACTGAGGGCTTTGGTTGAAACGAGATGCCCAAGATTGGTGCGGACCCAAGCAACCATCATAAAGAGCACCGGCATGGGTGTCAAGCATCGTGCACCGTTTCGAACCGAAAAATGCCGTATTGCGGCATCGGCTAAACCATTGGTTCCGACGGGCCGAGAGCGAATAGAGAAAAAATGAACGAATGCTCACTCAGGGGCTGCCGCGACCGGGTAAACCAATCGTGCCCTTGCGCCGAATAATACAGGGGGACCCGCGTGGTCTTCCATCATTCAACGGCGAGTTTAAAATGGACCCTTGCTACGAACTGGTTGCCGATCGCATTACCCCTGAGGATTGGTCTGTCTTTTCCAAGCGTCTGCTGTTCGGCTTCAGGCAATTTCCCGAACAGTGGAACCTGGATGCCGATCTGACCGAGCGTTTGCTGCTACGGCTGCAATTCTACTTCTTCAATCCCGACAGGGTGGAGGGCCTCGCCGATAAACGCAATCGCGCCTGGGGTTTCATGCAATCCTTCCTTTGCGCCGAGTTCCCGCGCCGCTTCAACTTCCTGCGCGGCCGGGTGGAACGCGAGAAGCTGGACGACTGGGACCGCAAATTCGCCGACTTCGAGAGCCTGCTTTATGCTTCCAGCCTGCCCGAACGCATGCAACTGGAATGGCTGTCCAACTTCGACGCCCGACAGCGCTACGGCGAGGCTAAACGCGTTAAGGTGATCAAGAAAAAGGGTTTGGGCTTGACCTCCGAGCTATTGGGCGTCAATATCCTGATGCAGTGGGAAGAGATCAAGGCCCGCTATCGTTTCTTAATGAAGAAGAACCACCCGGACATCGGCGGCGACCCCGCCGTAACCCGGCAGTTGATTGCAGAATATGAACGTCTATGCCGTGAATCCGGCCGCAAATGAGGGATGCTGTGACTGAGCTTTTTAGAAAAACCCGTAATATCCACGCGGTGGGCCTGAACTATACCAAACACGTAGAAGAAATGGGCAGCCGCCTTGAAAAGGAGCCGGTGGTCTTCGCCAAAAGCCCGGCCTGCCTGACCTCTGCCGACGCCGTACACTTCCCCGACAGCCTGGGCGTCATTCATCACGAGGCCGAGTTGGTGCTGCGTTTGGGTCGCGATGTTCCCATGGGCAAATACCGAAACCTGGACTGTGTGAGTCATGTTTTCATGGGTATCGATTTCACCGCCCGCCACCTACAGACCCGCTACAAGCAGAACAAACTCCCCTGGCATCGCGCCAAGAACTTCCGCCACGCGGCCTGGGTCTTCCCCACCGAACCGGCCGATCCCAACGGCGACTTTACCTTCGAATTACGGGTCAACGGTAAACCCCGCCAACAAGGGGACAGCAGCCGTATGATCCATAGTTTCAATGACATCCTTGCCTTTATCAACCGGACCTTCGACCTGCACGAGGGCGACCTCGTCTATACGGGCACCCCGGCGGGGGTGGGACCGGTCAACAACGGAGATACGGTGCGGGTTACCTGTCCGCAACTGGCAACCGATCAAACCGTTACCGTGAAGATTTAGGAAGTTGTGTTCATACAATTTACGATCGATGAAATGAGAAGGAGTCCGCCCATGACAGACAAACCGGTCACCATCTACCACAACCCCCGTTGCAGCAAAAGCCGCCAAACCCTGGACCTGATCAAACGCAGCGGACACGAACCGGAAATCGTCCTCTACCTGGAAGATCCCCCTTCCGCGGAACGACTGTCCTCCATGGCCCGCGCCATGGGAAAAACCGCCCTGGAGATCACCCGCACCAAGGAAGCCTTGTTCAAGGAATTGGGCTTGAACAAAAAGGACGAGCGTTCCGAGGCAGAATGGTTCAAGCTGTTGGCCGACAATCCCAAACTGATCGAACGACCCATCGTGGTGCACGGCAACCAGGTGGCCATGGGGCGCCCCCCGGAAGATGTTCTGGACATCCTCTAGGAGGTCCGCCGCATGTTCCTACCCACGGGCCCGGAGAATACATCCCTGAGACGCAGGCCGGTTGTAACGCTGGGCATTATAGCCGTGCTGTTGGGCTTGTACATGATCCGGCTGCCGTTCAGCGAGCCGAACCTGGACGCCTTCAGGCTCGCGCTGGAATATCGCGCCTTTCGGCCCTACCTGAAGTCTGACGATGCTCACTTCGAACATATTTACGAGCAACTGAGCTACTGGGTCGCCGGCGAATTGGAATTGATGCCGGATAATGCCGATGTGCGGAATCGGGAACAGCAAAGGCTGAACAGCCTTGTGGCCGAGGGCATGAAGTCTTTCAATCAACGGCTGGTGACGCGCCTGGGCCTGGTTCCCTACGACCCTTCGCCCTGGGGCCTGGTAACCTATATGTTCGTGCAGCCGGGTTTGATCGGGTTGCTGATCAACCTGTTTTTTCTGTACATCACGGGTCCCCATTTGGAAGACAGGTGGGGGCGGCCCTTCTTCGCTGTCTTCTGGGTGCTGGGCGGCGTCGGCGCGGGTGTCCTGTTCATGATAACCTATCCCGACAGTTGGCAGGGGGTGATCGGCGTTTCCGGCGCGGTTTCGGCCGTGATCGGCGCCTACACGGTGCGTTATCCAACCAATCGCATCCGCTTCAAGATCCTGATCCACCTGCCCGGCAACCCGGACCTGCTGATCAGCCCCGGCGTCCTGTTCCCGGCCTGGTACCTGATCAACTTCGGCATTCAGTACGTGCGCACGGTACATTTCAACGAATACCCGGTGTCCGGTTATCTGCCCTATGTCATCAATCTCTGGGGTTTTGCCTTCGGCGCGGTCGTTGCCGGCGTGATTCGCATCTTCAAGCTGGAGCCCCTGCTTTACCAAAGCCCGTTCGAAAAACTGCCCGAGGATCAACAATTGCATATCAAGATCGACGACGCGCTGGCGGCCAATAAAACGGAAGACGCATTCAACCTTCTGCGCGAGGCCTGGACCAGATTCCCCAAGGATCGCGATTTCCAACTTCAGTTTTGGGACCAATCGGTGCGCATGCAGCGCGAGTCGGAGGCCGAGGCGGCCGGCAAAGACCTGATCCATCACCTGGTGGAGCAAGGCAACTACGAAAACGCCGTCTACCATTGGACGGAGTACACCAGGGCTTTCCCCGGCGATAATATCGTTCCGGCCAGGGTGGCTGACCTGACCCATGGCCTGCTTTCGATCGAATTTCAAGACGAGACGCGGGAGGTGCTGCGCTATACCTTCCGCCACCAGGGGCAGACCGCCGATATCC
>JAAUYB010184879.1_pt1 | contig 90916 bp, 89 predicted proteins | sample 7278071 | NCBI WGS metagenome assembly JAAUYB01 (sample SAMN14350121, study PRJNA611818) | marine sediment metagenome | isolation source: surface marine sediment (1.8m) | place: French Polynesia: Moorea | collected 2018-08
CCCGAAGATATTTGTGGCCAGATGATATGCGGAGCCTGCGGCGGTGACCGTTGGGGCGTTCTTGGGGGTGGAGGCGTCGCTGACTGGGAGGCGGTGGGTCGGGCCCTCGGCGGATCAGGACCGGCTGGCCGAGGCGATGGTCCAGGCGACCGGGCTGCCGCGGGCGGTGGCCGGCGTTTTGGTGCGGCGCGGCGTGTCGGCGGAGGCGGCGGAGGGCTTTCTGGCCCCGTCCTTGCGCGATCTGCTGCCGGATCCGATGTCCTTGCGCGGTATGGGGCCCGCCGCCGACCGCTTCGGCGCAGCCGTGACCAAGGCTGAGCGGATCGCGGTCTTCGCCGATTACGACGTGGATGGCGGCGCCTCGGCGGCGCTGCTGATCTGGTGGCTGCGGGCAATGGGGCGGACGGCCACGCTCTACGTGCCCGACCGGATTGACGAGGGCTATGGCCCGAACGCGCCCGCAATGCAGGCCTTGGCGCGCGACCACGACCTGATCGTCTGCGTCGATTGCGGGACACTGTCGCACGCGCCCATTGCCGCGGCCGCCGGCGCCGACGTCATCGTGCTCGACCACCATCTGGGCAGCGAGACCCTGCCGCCGGCCTTGGCCGTGGTGAACCCCAACCGGCAGGACGAGACCGGCGATCTGGGGCATCTCTGTGCCGCCGCGGTGGTGTTTCTGCTGCTTGTCGAGGTTAACCGGCGGCTACGGGCGGAGGGCCGCAAGGGTCCGGATTTGCTGGGGTTTCTCGATCTGGTGGCGCTGGCGACGGTAGCCGACGTGGCGCCACTGGTGGGGGTCAACCGGGCCCTAGTGCGGCAGGGGTTGAAGGTCATGGCAGCACGGGCGCGGCCCGGACTGGTGGCGCTGGCCGATACGGCGCGGCTCGACACCGCGCCCGCTGCCTATCACCTGGGCTTCGTCCTGGGGCCGCGGGTCAATGCCGGCGGCCGGATCAGCCAGGCGGATCTCGGCGCACGGCTTCTGGCCACCGACGACCCGAACGAGGCCGCGGCGCTGGCCGAACGGCTCGACCGGCTGAACGCAGAGCGGCGCGAGATCGAGACCGCCGTACGCGATGCCGCGCTGGAACAGGCGGCGCAACGCGGGCTCGACGGGCCGCTGGTCTGGGCCGCCGGCGAGGGATGGCACCCCGGCGTCGTCGGTATCGTCGCGGCGCGGTTGAAAGAGGCCACCGACCGCCCCGTCGTGGTCATCGGGCTGGAGGACGGCACCGGCAAAGGCTCGGGGCGGTCGGTCGGCGGCGTCGACCTGGGCGCGGCGGTGCAGCGGCTGGCGGCCGAGGGGCTTCTGGTCAAGGGCGGCGGGCACAAGATGGCCGCTGGGCTGACGGTGGAGCGCGGCCGGCTAGAGCCGGCGATGGAGCGGCTGGCGGAGCTTTTGGCGAAACAGGGCGCGGGACGCAGCGTGCCGAAGGACCTCGCGCTCGACGGTCTGTTGCTGCCGGGCGCGGCGAGCATCGAACTGATCGAGCAGATCGAGCGGGCCGGGCCATTCGGCGCCGGCGCCCCTGCCCCGCGCTTCGCCTTTCCCGCCCAAGTCATCGCTCAAGCGCGGCGGGTGGGCGATGCGCATCTGAAGCTGTCCTTCCACGACGGCGCTGGCCCGCGGCTCGATGCCATCGCCTTCGGCGCCTTCGACGGGCCGCTGGGCGCGGCTTTCGAGGCCCACGGCGGCGCGCGATTCCACCTGGCGGGGCGGCTTGACATCAACACCTGGCAGGGCCGGCGAACCCCGCAACTGCGCCTCGACGACGCCGCGATCGCGGAAGGGTAAGGCCGCGAAGATTCCCCTTGCCCTGGCGCACAGGTTTTCCTAGATACACCGGCACGCCACGGCATGGCCCGTTCGTCTATCGGTTAGGACGCCAGGTTTTCAACCTGGAAAGAGGGGTTCGATTCCCCTACGGGCTGCCACTCATCCCCCGAGAAACTTGTTTTAATTGATCTTTTTCGGAAATGTATACCACGTTCTTCAAGGGGGTGGTGCACTTTCAACGTTCGGCGCGATCCGTCGTGCAATCGCTTGGAAGAAATAGGTTTTGCCTTTGTGTCGAAAACTCCCCGGAGCGAACGACGTCAACTCGACAGCTCAGTATGGTCCACTCGCCTTTTCCACGGCGCTTTGCGAACGCGACCGGCCGAGCGACTGCATGCGCGTCCAGTCGGTCGAGCGTAGCGCCATCGCAGGTGGCGACACCAAATCCGGGCAGGTTCGTTCGCCGTGACCGGCCCCATCGATAGGAGAATTGGGTCCAGACTGCCGACCCCGGCACGGCTCTGCCTTTGGCTCTGGGTTCCGCCACTAGGTGCCAGTCTCTCCCTATGGCGATTTGCCGCCTGCCTATCAGCCCGCGTACTTTGATCTTTGGGTCCCACCGCTGCTTGGGCTTGCCGAGACGATCCTCAAGCTCGCAGCAATCGTGATATCCACCCTGTTGATTGCCGGATTGTCTCAGCCGAAACAGCGTTTGGGTTTGGGTCTCTACCTCTGTGGCGTTGCGATCTATCTCGCGTCCTATTTCGCGCAGATCCTCTCGCCCGATGGCCCTTGGTCGCAGAGTTTAATCGGATTCACGGCACCGGCCTTTACGCCGGCAATGTGGATCGCCGGAATCGGCCTGATGGTAAGCCACGGAATCACGTTGCCCACGCGCTGGCTGCAGATCGGCTTTTGGGTCTGTGCGACCGGTTTCATTATCATGCACAACATCAACGCGAGCATGGTCTACTTGGCGTTTTCCGGCGGCAACTGAGGTATCCCGAACCCACAAAGAGAGGGCTACCATGGGGGACATGAACGGCAAGGTGTGTTTGATCACCGGCGGCACGTCGGGCATTGGCCTTGCGACGGCCACCGGGTTGGCCGAACGCGGCGCGCGCATTCTACTGATCGCCCGCAATGAGACGCGTGGCGAGACGGCGCGTCAGGCGATTGTGGCGCGTTGCGGGCGCGACGATGCGGTGCGGGTTCTGATTGCCGATCTAGCGTCCCAGACGGCCATCCGCAAAGTGGCCGACGAAGTGCTAAGGAGTGAGCCGCGACTGGATGTGTTCGTCCACAGCGCGGGCGTCGTTCCTTGGGAACGGCGCGAAAGCGAGGACGGGATCGAGCTTGCGTTTGCGGTGGCCTATCTCAGCTGTTTTCTGCTCGTGAACCTGCTGCTCGAACGGCTGAAAGAGAGCGCGCCGGCGCGCATTGTCATCGTGACGGGCGACTATCAGCGCCAGGCGTCATTGAAAGGCCGGCCTAACCCCGACGACCTTAGCTGCGTGAATAAGTACTCGGCCGCGCGCGCCGGTGGGCAGGAAACCCTGGCCAAGGTGCTCTTCACCGTAGAGCTTGCCCAACGTCTCGAGGGCAGTGGAGTGACCGCCAATTGCCTGCATCCGGGCGCCGTCCGCACAAATCTGATGCGCAATGCCAAGTGGTATGTCCGCGCGTTGTTCGCGTTGGGCAGGCCCTTTCTTCGCTCGCCGGAACGCGCCGCGCGCACTCCGATCTTCCTAGCGGCCGACCCCAGGGCCGCCTCGCTCAACGGCCAGTATGTGATCGATGAAACGCCGCGTGACCCCAACCCCGAGGCGCAGGATGCCGCAATGCGCGCGCAACTGTGGAAGGTCAGCGCGGCGATGTGTGGGCTAGCGTGAGTGAACCGGCATTGGGTGCTGCGTTTCTGAAAGCAAATGCATTGCGAGCCGCCCGACGCGAGCCTTGCAGGAAGGCCTCGTTGCGCTCGAAATAGGATTCTTGGACCATGCGGCTGGATCAAATGCACCGGGAAACGCAACGCGACCAAGTGCCAGTATCTCGATAGCTATGGCGAACCGGCGCGTGGGGATGATGGGCATCTTCAGGGCCTCAGTTTGGCTTGGGCTCGTTCCGAGTTGACGGTCCCTCGGCCGGGGCGGGCGTCGTTGCCGTCGCGGGCTCGCCCTTGTAGGTGTAGTCGCCCGTCACCGTGCTTTCGGAGACGATCAGCGTGTCGCCGTCGAAGGTAAAACCCCAGGAGTCGAACGTGGTATAGCCGACGATCTCGAGCTCCACCCGCAGCGTGTTCTCGCCGACCCACCGGCCCACCGCGAAGTAGGCGCCTGTTTCATTTTCCGTCCGCCGGTACACGCCGTCGAGGCCAACCTCGTAACGAACCGACCAGTCTTCCCGCGCGGTGTAACTGATCTCTACAACCGTCCCGTCGGCATCGAAATCGAGGCAGATGTTGTTGGTGTTGTAGGGATTACTCTCCATGGCGAAGGTCTTGCCCGATACTGATCGAGCGTCGTCCGGGACCGGAGCCGAGGCGTGGACAGCCCTCTCGGGCATTGGAGATACGGCCAGGGCCGACAACTCTCTCTGCGCGGCCTCGTCTTCGGGCAGAGACGCGTCTGATTGGACGGCCGGAATGACGTACTTGCGAAAGAGCTTGGCCGGTCCGAATTGCGCCAAGCCTCGGCACTTTGCCGTCACCACGAAGATCAAGTTGTGTTCCGGCGATACGATAAGGAACTGGCCATTTGTGCCAAACGCCGCAAAGGTCCCGTCGCGATCGAGCCACCACTGATAGCCGTAGCCGTCGTTGAACGCCCGGAAGAACTGCTGGCCGACCCAATTGCGCGTCGTCAGTTCCCGGTTCCGGGATCGGTCTGGGTTAAGGATATGGACGGCGTTTTTCGGAAACGCGTGCGGCGACAGGCTGTCCTCGATCCATTTCGCCGGGATAATCTGCTGCCCGTCCCACTGCCCCTTCTGCAGATAGAGCAACCCGATTTTTGCCAGATCGTCCGGCTTCAACCACATACGGGCCCAGGCAATCGGGACCTTCCCCTTTGTCCATTCCCACCGTACGTCTTGAATACCGAGCGGCTCGAACAACGCCTCTCGCGCAAAGTCCAAGACGTCCGTGTTGGTCGCCCTTGCCAAGACCGCCCCAAGGAGGAAAGTGGCTATGTTGGAGTAGTCAAACCGAGTGCCGGGTTCGGCGGCCAACGGTAGCTCCAGCGCAAATTTCACCCAGTCGTCGGATTGTTGCAGAGCAAGCAGCCCCTCGTAGCCGTAAAGGTAGGAATCCCGGCTATGCAACCCCGATTGCATCGACAGCAGATCCCGTAGCCTTAGCGCCTGTTTGCCATCGTCGATGGCCGCGATCTCGCGGTCGGGAAAGAACTCAAAGAGAGCTACGTCGACACTGTCGATTAGCCGTCGATCGATGGCGATGCCGATGAGCGCCGAAACGATGGATTTCGTCGCCGAGTGGATCACGTGAAGAGTGTCAGGAGGATAGTGTGGATTGGGATAGATCTCGGCCACGATCGTGCCGTTGCGGACTACGGTCATCGAGTCGATGAAGAAGTCCGGGTCTGAAGCCGTCCGTTCCGCCGCAGCCGCAGCCAGCTCAAGCAGCTTTCGGGACGATATGCCCTGGGCCTCGGGCGTCGACCTTGCCCAACCTCTTGTCGGCCAACGCGCCGGCGGTGCTGGAGTATAGGCCGCAGGCGCGAACGGCCGGGTCGGCCAATAGGCCCAAATGTAGACGCCACCCAGACCGATGGCAGATCCGGCGATCACGCAAGCGATTATGGCCGCGACAATGCTCACTTGGCCCCGTCGGCCGCATGTGCAATCCGCATGACGACGGCGCCTTTCTTGTGCCGCGACTCGACCCGCGCGTGGGCGCGGGCGGCGTCCTCCAGCGCGTAGACTGAATCGACGACCGGGCGCAGCACACCGTCCTGGATCATCCGGGCGAGGCGGATCATGTCCTCCTTCCGGTCTGGATTGACCGCTAGACGGATCTTGCGCTTGCGGAACCTGTCGAACAGCGCAGCGCCGATTTCGCGGAGCCCGATATTGAGCGGCAGAAACAGCCCGCCTTCGACCAACAAATCGCGGGAGGTCCTTGGGGAAATCGCACCGAATGTGTCGAAGACAACGTCGAACTGCTGGCCAAGCGTCGCAATATCGGTCGTGCGGTAGTCGACCGCCTCGTCCGCCCCAAGATCGAGCACCAGGTTCTGGCTGTCAGAGCCGGCGACAGCGGTGACGTGAGCGCCTAACGCCTTGGCGATCTGGACGGCAAAGGCGCCGACGCCGCCCGAAGCACCGATGATCAGCACCCTCTGCTCCGGCTGAAGCCTCGCGCACTCGTCCAGAAAGAACAGCGCGCAGATCGCGCCGAAGGGCATTCCCGCTGCACCCTCAAAGTCCAGGGAACCGGGCATATTCGCGACTGCGCTCTCCTCCGGGACAGCCAGGTATTCCGCCGATGCGCCGCCAGAGACCGACATGCCGAACACCCGGTCACCTTCCACGAAGCTCGCCACGGACGCTCCGACCTCTTCTACGACGCCCGAATACTCGCTGCCCAAGCGCGGGTTGCGCGGGCGAAAAATGCCGAACATAAGCCGCCCTGGAATCGCAAGAATGCCCGGAAATGCGGCGGCCCGAATGCGCCAGTCGCCGGTGTTCACCGCGCTGGCATGGACGCGAACCAGGATCTCGTTTGCTTCAGGCGTTGGACGCTCGACGTCAGTGATGCGAACGACATCCGGGCCGCCGTATCGGTCAAAAACAAGGGCCCTCATATTGGGTCCTTCCGTTCTGCAGAGTCTGGCAAAATACTCTCATCCGGCCAGGGCCGAATGGACAACATCGAAAAAGAAGCGGCAAACACGAAAAGCCCGACGCTCGTCAGCGGCAGCGCCATTCCAATTCCGAACAGGGTCCCGCCAATAGCCAAAATGCCCATTGCGGCGTGTTCCTAAGTTTCGATCATTGGAACGCTAGGCCCGAGACTACAGCAAACGCTCCGACTAGGACGAATATGCCTTCGAACCCATGCAGGATAATTGCGAACCAGATGCTCCGGAACCGGCGCGAGGGTAGCGACCAGGCCAGACCGCCGACGACCGTCGTAAGTGCGCTCGTGGGCCGGTGCAGGTGGTAAAGGCCAAACAGAACCGCGTTGGCCAGCCAATCCCAGCGCCCAAAGACGCCATGCATCTTGGGCAGCAGAACGCCGCGGAACAGGAGTTCTTCGCCCAAGAGATAGTTGAAAATGCAGGAGACGACCGCCAGCCCAAGGAGCCACCAGGCTCCGACCAGTTCTGGGTCGATGAGCGCTTGCAGGTCCAGCTTGGGCAAGGTGTCCAACCCAGGAAAGGGGATGAGGATGAGCTCTCCAATGAAAGAGCCAAGCGGGGTTTGCTCGACAACTGCGTAGAACAGAAACGCCGGGATCAGCCACCAGAAGAGCCGGTAGCTCGCCTCACCTGTGTCCGGGTTGGTGGGCCTTCCGAGCCAAAGGCGCTCTTTGAGACAGGTCCAGCGCCACGATTTGAGCTCGCGGGACAGGATGATGATCGACAACACGAACTGCCAGATCATCCCTCCAACAAGAAGGACCCAGACGGTCACACCAGCTTGCCACGTCTCTCCCGCCCAAATCGCTGGCGCCACGACGAAAGCAAGTATGGGCATTGGAACCGCGGCAAGCGCCCAGATCGTCAGGATTTTGCCGAGGCTGTAATGATTGGCAATTTCGTCGGCTGTGTCTTCGGAGTTCGGCATGCCTCATACCCCGATCCGGAAGGCCTTCTAGAGCTCAGACTGCTATCCGTCGCTGGACGCGGCCATGATCTCCATCAAGGCACCCGACATACAACGATCCCAAAAGTCGAACGACGCCGCAGCCACATGGATGAGTAGTCGCCTGCGCCATTCGCTCTGCGCCAACGCATGGCGCTCTTGCAATTGCTGATTAGTTCTCGATCAACCAGCGCGGACCTTTTCCGACAGCCCCTGAAGGTTCGCATCGATGATCTTACCCATCATCATTCTCATCATGGTCTGCCCCATCAGCCATCCAAGCGGCCCAAATCTGAAGCGATAATCGAAGGTCCAGGTGACCTTGGAGCGCCCGCCTGTCGGGGTGACCTGAATTTCAGAGCTGGCTTCATGCAGCGGCATCGCGGCCATGTCAGAGAGCTGCACCGTGCAGCCTGAACCCGGCGTCCATTCGATCACCTCTTCTACCAGAGATGTCCCATTCTGGAAGTGGTTCCGACGCTTTGATCCCAGCCCGACCTCGCCGTCGGTCAGGGCATCGACAGAGGTGATTTCGGGCGCGAATTCGTCGATATGCATGTAACGGCTGAGTATTGCCCACAGCACTTCGGGCGCTGCATCAATCGTCAGGCTGCGTTCAAAACGGATCAAATTCGGCTCCGCTCAGTTTTCGCGGGTCTTGCGAGACTTCAGTTTCTAAGCCGGTCCTAGAATGGCCCTCCTCTCACCGTTATGACAGTAGCGTGATAGGAGGGGGGCCCGTCACTCGCCCGCGCCGCGCGCGACCTGGTGTCGAAACTCTCCTCGGCCATCCCGAAAGAACTACGCCCCGTGGTGCTGGACGCAAGTTCGAAACCCATTCAGACGCGGGCCAGATTGTCCGAGCGCTTTGTTAGCGCCCTCCTGCGCCATGCCATTCGAGAGCGATACAGATTGCAACTCATCTACACCGACTGGGACGGCTGCACCACAAACCGGATCGTCTGGCCGCTGTTGATCGCGTTTCTGTATCGCACGCGGTACCTCGTCGGATGGTGTGAAACGAAGGAGGACTACCGGCACTTCAAGACCGAACGGATCGAGAAGCTGAAAGTCCTTGGTCAGAAGTACCCCGGCCGTCGGGCTGCACTGCTCAAAGGGTGGGACGGGGCGACCGCGAGACGTCGGCAAAGCTGACACTCAATCGCCGTTTCGGCTGAGGGTCATGCTACTTACGGCGACCAGCTTAGGGCCGTCTTCTGCTCCGAAATCTCCCAAAGTTTGGCGGCCTGTTCCTGGTTGCCTGAAGTCAGCACCTAACGGGTAGATTTGAGGGCTTGAGCAACGGAGGATTTCTGGTTCATCGGAGCCATCAAGGAGCGTAGATGAACAGGAAATCCGGAACAACGAAGGACGCTGCTGACAAGCTGGTCAGAGGCATCAAGCGAAAGACCCGCAAACATTACTCTGCTGAAGAGAAGATCCGCATCGTGCTGGCGGGTCTGCGGGGCGAGGAGAGGATTGCCGCGCTGTGCCGTCGGGAGGGGGTCGCCGAGAGCCTGTATTATTCTTGGTCAAAGGAGTTCCTGGAAGCTGGGAAGAACCGGCTGGCGGGCGACACGGCACGGCAGGCGACAGCGCCCGAGGTCAAGGAGCTACGATCAGAGGCGGCAGCGCTCAAGGAGGTGGTTGCCGAGCCGACCCTGGAAAACCGGCTACTAAAAAAAGCATGATCGGGGATGGGGGCGACGAAGAGTTAGATACCCAGCCTCTGAGAAGTTTGAGATCATTCAAACGGTTGAAGTTTCGTATTTGCCGGTGAAACGGACGCTGGCCATGCTCGGCATTCCCAACAGCACCTATTACGAGTGGTACGCCCGCTGGACGGAAGGCGGTTTTGACGCGTTGGGGGACAAATCTCCGCGCCCCAGGTCGGTCTGGAACCGTATCCCGGACGAAACCCGCGAGGACATCGTCGAGTTCGCGTTGGAGCATGAGGATCGACACCGCGCGAGTTGGCCGTCAAATACACCGATGAACAACGGGAGTTTTTCTCCGATTCGTAGGTCTACCGCATCCTCAAGGCCGCGGACCTGATCGTGGCGCCCGCCCATGTGGTGATTAAAGCTGCCGATGATTTCAGGGAAAAAACGGCGCGACCCAACGAACTCCTCCTCTCGGGCATTGCTGCGCAATACCCTGACGGGCAATGAGCAAACCGACTTTACCTATCTTGAGGTCATCGGCTGGGGTTGGTTCTACCTGTCGACGATCCTGGACGACTACAACCGCTACATCATTGCCTGGAAGCTCTGAACAAACATGAAGGCCAGCGACGTGACTGACACGCTGGAACTGGCGCTGGCGGCGTCCGGTTGCGATCACGCCACGGTCGTGCAGAAGCCGCGCCTGCTCAGCGACAACGGCTCATCCTACGTCGCAGCCGACCTCGCGAAATACCTCGACGCCAAAGGGATGGATCATGTCCGTGGCGCACCTCATCTCCCGCAGACCCAGGGCAAGATCGAGCGTTGGCATCAGACAATGAAGAACCGCGTCTTGCTGGAATACTACTTCCTACCTGGCGATCTCGAGCAGCAGATCGGCGCCTTCGTCGCCTATTACAACAACCGCCGATACCACGAGAGCCTCGGCAACCTGACGCCCGCCGACGTCTACCACGGCAGGGCGCAAAGATCCTGAAGATGAGAGAGGAGATCAAGAAACAGACAATCCAGAAGCGCCGCTTGCAGCACCAAGCCGCCGCAGCCTAAACTGAAACACGGAACGAACCGGAACCTCCGCTACAAAAAGAGCCCACGCTCTCAGGTAAACCCTGACGACGGAGAGACGTATGCCCAACTAATTCTCGCACACAGTCGGCTCCGCCGGGAATCCGGTTGGAAGTCGAGACATTCCGGCCCTATCGTGCTCCGGCAGAAGGAGGAGGACGCGGTATATGGCATCTGACCGGCCGGTGAGCCGTCGTACGGCGTTGGGCGGGCTGGCCGCAGCGCTGGCCGCCCCGGCTGTTCTCTCCGCCCAGCACTTCGCCGGCTACCGCTTGGTCTTCACCGAGGTCGAGGTGTTTCCCGACACAATGCCCGGCGGATTGAGTCACTTTCGCATCCCGGCCCTGGTCTCGACGGGCTCGAACCTGTTGGTCGCCTTCTGCGAGGGCCGCCGCCACCGCGCCGATCATGGAGACACGGACATTCTGGTGAAAACCAGTGTCGATGGGGGCCGGACCTGGACCAGGCCAGAGTGCCAGGTACCGGATGCCGCGACCTGCGCCGGTGGTCAGGCCGACCGCCGCCTACACGACACCATCGTCGGCACTGGCGAGGACGGTTTTCGGCGGCAGGCGAATTGGCGCAACCCCACGGTGGTCTATGCCATCGGACGCCTTTTTCTGTTCTTGGTCCTTGACGAAGGCGGCGAGACTCAGGCTTCGATCCTCAAGGGGCGATCAACCTATCGGTCCCGGCTGTTCGTGTTGCAAAGCACGACACCGGAATGGTCCTGGGACGAACGCATTGAGTGGTCAGACCCGCGCGAGTTGACATTGGGCCACGCCTTTCGGTTTGCACAGTTCGGCCCCGGTGCCGCGGCCTACAACGACAGCCGGCTGATCGTTCCTGCCGCCACGAGCAACGGCAGCGTCGCCGACTCGATGTCGTTTTGCATGTTGTCCGACGATTTCGGCCTGACTTGGCAAAGATCATCGCCCGCTGGCCGCGCAACCGAGCATCAAGTGACGCGCCTCAGCGACACCGATCTGCTGATGTCCAAACGCGCTGCGCGCACCCAGGACTTCTGGCAGTCTCGCGACAACGGCGAATCCTGGACCCGGCTCGGCGGCGACCCCCGCGTCGTCACACCCCTGGTGCAGACGGGCTTGGCAACCGATCTGATCGGTCGCCCGATCCTCACTGGCCCGAACCACCCCACCGATCGCGTCGACCTGTCGATGTGGGTGCGCGATTTCGACGGACAGTGGTCGGAGCCTATTCCGATCGAAACGGGCCTGCGCTGCCGGTCGAAGCAGGATTGCCAGAACACGCAGGGCTACTCCTGCCCGGCCGTGATGGCGGACGGCAGGGTGGTGGTGCTCTACGAAGACAGCAAACACGGCCAGCCCTATTCCAGGATCAATTGCGCAGGGCTGGTCTTGACGCTCTGACGCGCGAGTGACCGGCGGGGCGTGGGCTGTGGTGAAGGGCCGGCGGACGGAAAGGGCACGTTGCCAATCTGGGCGATATCGTCAAAGATCGCCGACGGAGGGGCGGTCCAGCCCGCTATTGCGCCGAGGGTCAGAGCGATCCAGCGCGGCGGCTGTACCGGGGCGTGAGGGGCGACAATGCCTGAGATCGAAGCCAAGGATCCAAGCCTGACGTCGCTTGCGGGGCTGCACCTGTGGCACGCGCCGATGTCGAGCTGTTCCCAGCGGGTGCGTCTGGTCCTGGCGGAACTGGACCGGCCCTACGAAAGCCATCTGGTCGATCTGGGCAAGAATGCGCATGCGACCGAGGAGTATCAGCGCATCCATCCCGACGGGCTGGTCCCGGCGCTGGTCGACGACGGGCGGCTCTACATCGAGTCGATCGACATCATCCGCCACCTCGCCGACGGCCAGCCCAACGGCAGCGATGCCGGGCCGGACGACCTCTTGGCGCTGGCGGACGCGGCGCAGAGCGATCTGAAGCTTCTGTCGTTCGAGTTCCTGTTCCGCGTCCGGCCTGCCCCACCGCCCGACGCCGCCGAGCGCTTCGAAGCCGGGCACCGCAACGCCTGGCTGCGCCAGTTCCGCAAGGACTTCGCCGACGGCTTCGACCCCGCCCGCCTCGACGCCGCGATCGCGCGGACCGATGCGGGGTTTCGCACGTTGGACCGGGTCCTGTCCGACGGCCGGGCCTATCTGGGCGGTGCGGATTTTTCGCTTTGCGACATCGCCTGGATGCCGAACGTGCACCGCATGGCGCTAATGGACTGGCCGTTCGACCACACGCCGCACCTCGCCGCCTGGTTCGACCGGGTCGCGGCACGGGCAAGCTATCGCGCGGCCCTGCTCGACTGGCAAAGCGCAGCCGAGGCCGAGACGTTCCGCAACTACACGGCCAAACGTCGGGCCGAAGGCACCGATGTCCGCAGTTTTCCGCACTTTCGCAAAAGCCAGGCCTCGTGACCCGCGCCGCTCGGAACGTGCTGTTCATCATGGCCGACCAGCTGCGTTGGGATTACCTCGGCTGCTATGGCGCCACCCATATCGAGACGCCGAACCTCGACTGGCTGGCCCGCCAGGGGGTGCGGTTCGACAAGGCTTACGTGCAGTCGCCGGTCTGCGGGCCGAGCCGTATGAGTTTCTACACCGGCCGCTATGTGCGCAGCCACGGCGCGACCTGGAACGGCTTTCCGCTCCGGGTGGGCGAGCCCACGCTGGGTGACCATCTGCGTGCGGCCGGGGTCAAATGCGCGCTCGTCGGCAAGACCCACATGATCCCCGACCGCGACGGCATGGCGCGGCTCGGCATCGACCCCGAAAGCACCATCGGCGCGCTGGTCGGCGAATGCGGCTTCGAGGTCTTCGTCCGCGACGACGGCATCAATCACAGCGACTATCCGGGCCGGCATGCCGAGGATTACGACCGCTACCTGCGCGACCACGGCATGGACGGCGACAATCCGTGGGAGGAATGGGCCAACACCGCCATAGGACCCGACGGCACGCTGCGCACCGGCTGGCTTCTGGAAACCGCGCCGCTGCCGGCCCGGGTGCCAAAGGAGCATTCGGAATCGGCCTGGCTGACCACCCGCGGGATCGAATTCATCGAGGCCCAGGGCAGCCAGCCCTGGCTGTGTCACCTGAGCTATATCAAGCCGCATTGGCCGTATCTGGCGCCGGCGCCCTACAACGCGCTCTATTCCGCCGCCGACCTGCCACCGGTGAACCGCAGCGCGGCCGAATTGCAGACCGATCACCCGCTGATGCGGGCCTGGACCGCGACCCGGATCTGCGAGAGCTTTTCGCGCGACGAGGTCCGCGACATGGTCGGGCCGACCTATATGGGCCTGATCAAGGAGCTCGACGACCAGCTCGGCCGGCTCTTCGACTACCTGCGCAGGACCGGCCGGATGGAGGACACGATGATCGTGTTCTGCGCGGATCACGGCGACAATCTGGGCGATCACTGGCTGGGCGAGAAGGACCTGTTCTACGACTGCTCGGCGCGGATGCCGCTTCTGATCTACGACCCGCGGGACCAGGCCGACGCGACTCGCGGCACCGCCTGCGAACACCTCGTCGAGGCCATCGACCTGGCGCCGACCTTCCTCGACTTTTTCGGCATCCCGCCGAAGCCGCACATTCTCGAAGGCCTGTCGCTGCAGCCGTTGCTGCACGGCCAGACGCCGGACTGGCGCGGCTTTGCGGTGTCGGAATACGACTACGCCACCCGCGACGCGCGCCGGGCCGCCGGGGTGGACCAGGCCGACGCGCGGCTGGTGATGATCTTCGACGGGCGCTGGAAATACATCCATGCCGAGACCTTCCGGCCGATGCTGTTCGACCTCGAAACCGACCCCATGGAGTTGACCGACCTGGGTGCCGACCCGGCCTATGCCGGCGAAATCGACCGGCTGCGCGCGGCGCATTTCGACTGGTCGCGGCGGCACCATTCCCGGATCACCAGATCGCCCGACGCCGTCGAGGCGATGACCGACGACCGCGAACCGCCAGGGGTCTTCATCGCCTACCGGGACGCCAAGGAACTGATCGAGGATGGGCTGAACCTGCCCGATCACGTAAGGACATAAAGGACAACCAGGGAGGAACACATGTCCAAGACACTCATCGCCGCGGCCGTCGCGGCGTCGCTCGCGGCCGCGGGCGCCCAGGCGCAGACGATCCTGACCGCCGAGACCGCTGCGCCCAGCAGCGCGCCCGGCGTCTCGGTCATCGCGCTGTCGGAAGCCGCGGCCAAGGACGGCGTGGCCGACATCCAGGTGACCACCGGCCAGACCCTGACCAACTCGGCGCAGAACGTGGCCGAGGGCAAGACCGACATTGCCGCGGTGCCCTTCATCCTGCCGTTCCTGATGTCGCGCGCGGTCGGGCCCTATGCCAGCCTCGGCAAGGAAGACGGCGCCGAACTGGCCTCGCAGTTGGCCGCGCTTTACACCTATCGGATTTCCGTGATGGGGCTTTACGCCTACGACAGCTCGAACCTGGGCGGCTGGGGCGACCTTGAGGGCCGGACGATCTTCAACGGGCCGCCGCGCGGCGCGGCGCTGACCAACGCGCGGCTCTTCATCAAGCTCAACACCGGCATGGAAGAGGGCAAGGGCTATACCGGCGTCCAGGTGAACTGGGGCCAGGCGGTCAAGACCATGCAGGACGGGTCGGCCGACGCCTTCGTGCTTCCGATGAGCTTTCCCGACGGCCGGCTGACCGCGGCCATGGCCTCGGGCGACGTGACGATCTGGTCGCTGCCCAAGTACGTTTACGACAGCGAGGCCTTCACCAAGGTCGCAGCACTTCCGGGCACGGTGAAGGTGACGATCCCGATCTCCGAGATGGGCTATGCCGACGGCGTGACCGTGGTGTCCGAGGACGACATGTACCGCGGCCCCGGCACCGTCGGCGGCGAGCTGGTCAACGTCAACATGGACTTCAACACCGCCAAGGCGTTGACTAAGGCCTTCATCGACAATCTCGACGGGGTCTACCGGGCCAAGGCGCCGTTCATGCCGAATGCCTGGCACGGCGAGACCGATATCGAGCTGACCGATATGTGCGGCAACCTGCCGGTCAAGTACCACCCCGGCGCGGTCGCCGCCTGGGAAGAGGCCGGCTACACGATCCCCGACTGCGCCAAATAGCGCCCTGAAGGATCGCCGGGCGGGCCGCCGCCGCGCCCGGCGATCCGACCTCACGAAGGGGCCGAAGCGATGGCCGACACGCCCGCGCCGGAGGCGCCGAAACCCGATCTGGGCCTGCGCATCGTCTATGTGCTGACGGTCGCCATGGTGCTGATCGGGCTGATCAACTCGACCCCCGGCATCCCGGGCTACGACGCTCTGGCCGCGCGGCTGACCGGGCAAGAGGGCGCGATCTTCCGCAAGTTCCCGTTCGAATGGTTCTATCCGTCGTTCTTCGCGCTGATGATGCTGATCGTGGCGCTGAAGCACTCGATGTGGCGCGACTGGCGCGACCGGTCGCCGGCCTGGCGACGGGTCGGGCTGGCGCTCGACATCGCGCTGGTGCTGATGGCGTTCACCGTCTCGCTGACCTATTTCATCGAGATCGAGGCGATCTGCCTGATCGACCAGATCACCGGCGACCGGGCGCGTTTGATCGCCGAAAGCCTGCAGACCGAACGCGAATTCGCCGATTCGCTGGGCCTCGACCCGCCGACCACGGTCGACGACCCGAAATGCGTCAACACCACCGGCGGCTGGCTGGTCTTGATCGTCGGCCTGGCGATCGTCGTGTTCCTGTCCTACAACATCAAGGTCTGGGGCCTGCCCTTGGTGATCGTGGCGATCCTGATCTCGGCCTACACCATCATCACCGTGCTGGTCTGGTATTTCCACGGCCCCGACGACATCAACAAATACCTGGTCACCAAGCTGGCGGGCGAGCCGCGGCTCTTGGCCGACGGACGGCCGCGGGTCCACGACGTCCTGGTCAACAACTCCTCGGGCCTTCTCGGCCGGTTCATGGACATCATCCTCAACACCATCTTCCCCTACCTGGTGCTCGGCGCGCTGTTCGGCAGCTCGGCCGGCGGGCGGTCGCTGATCAAGCTCGCCTTCCGCTGGACCCGGCACCTGCGCGGCGGCCCGGCCCACGCCGCCATCGTCTCGTCGGCGATGTTCGGCACCATCTCGGGCGGGCCGATCGTCAACGTGCTGTCGACCGGGGTGCTGACGATCCCGATGATGCTCAAGAGCGGCTTCACCAAGGTCTTCGCCGGCGGGGTCGAGGCGGCGGCCTCGTCGGGCGGCTCGATCATGCCGCCGGTGATGGGCGTCGCCGCCTTCGTCCTGGCCTCGCTGACCGGCGTGCCCTATTCCAGCGTCATCGTCGCCGCGGTGATCCCGGCCGTCGCCTATTTCTTTTGCCTGTTCCTCTCTGCGGTGTTCCAGTCGCGCAAGCAGGGCATCGAGGCGATCGGAGAGATCACCGACGACATGCGGCTCGACCGCCAGGACATCCTGAACCTGGTGATGATCTTCGGGCCGATCCTGGTGATCCTGGCCCTACTTCTGACCCCGAAGGACGCGGTCGGCTGCGGCCTCTTCGGCGCTGTGCTGGGCGCCGAGCGCACCCTGACCGAGGCCGGCTGCCAGGTCCACAGCCTGAGCTGGGTCCAAGAGCTGGTGCAGAACTCGGCCGGCGCGGCGGGCAGTGCCGGCTGGTGGGCGGTGATGCTGCTCTTGGTGCTGCTCTTCGTCGACCCCGAGGTGCGTGCCCGCCCGCGCAAGATCGTCGATGCGCTGAGCCAGGCCGGCGTGCTGATCGCCACGCTCTACCTGATGTTTCTCGCCGTCTCGATCATCGATTTCTGCCTGTCGTTCACCGGCCTGCCGGTGTTCATTTCGCTCGACGTGCTGTCCTGGCTGAACAGCCTGAATTTGGGCGCCGGCGGATCGCTGTTGTTCCAGTTCATCGCACTTTTGCTGACGATGTCGCTGGCGGTTCTGTTGGGCATGGGCATGCCGGCGGTCCCGGCCTATATCAACGCAGCGCTGCTGATGGGTCCGGTGCTGGCCGGCCTCGGCCTCTCGGTCTTCACCGCGCATATGTTCATCTTCTACTTCGCCGTGGCCAGCGCGATCACGCCGCCTGTGGCGCTGGCCGCCTTCGCCGCCTCGACGATCACCAAGGCCGAGCCGATGGCGACCGGGTTTTCCGCGGTCCGGTCCGGGATCGTGATGTTCGTGATCCCCTTCGTCTTCGCGCTTTACCCAGAGGTGCTGTTGATCCGTGACGCCGTGATCGACCCCGGCGGCGCCAGCGGCGGCGCGGTTCGCTTCCTGCCGGGCTATGACGGCACGCTCTACCTGGGCGCCCTGGTCCTGCTGGTCGCGCGCTTGGTCCTGGCACTTTACCTACTGTCGAGCGCCTTGGCCGGCTTCGACAGCCGCGCGCTGGTCTGGTGGGAGGTCCTCGCGCGGTTGGCCCTGGCCGCGCTGGTGATGACCAAGCTCGAGGCGCTCTACATCGCGGCGGCGGTGGCCGGCCTGGCGCTGATCGTGGCCCACCGCCTGGGGCACCGCCGCGTGCCCACGGCAAACTGATCCGGGCGGAAGCTGGTCAAGACCCGGAGCGACCGCCCGAGCGCTGCCCCGGGCACGGAGTCATGGGGCGCAGCCCCGCCGTGCCCATCGCCGCCCCGCCTACCGCCCCGGCATCAGCGGGTCGGTCTGCGCCCGGATCATCTGCAGCACCGCGGCATCGCCGCTGAACTGCGCCAGCGCCGTGTCATAGGCCACACGCGCCTTCTCCTGGTCGCCGAGCGTGGCGTAGGACCGCACCAGCATTACCCAGCCGTCGGGATCGTCGGGCTGTTCCTCGAGCCGCGCCGCAAGGCCGGCGACCATGCCTTCGATCATGGCGTCGCGCTCGTCCTGGGTCATCTCGGCCGCGGCGGCAATGTCCTCGGCATCGGGTCCGCGCGGCGCCGCGGCCACGAGGTCGAGGCCCAAAGCCCGCTCTGCCTCGGCGATCTTCTGCAACACGAAGGGCGCGGCGGCATAGTGCTGCCGGGCCTGGGCCAGCGCGTCCTTTGCGGCATCCATATCGCCGGCGCGGCCCCGTGCCCGGGCCAGCGCGATCCAGGCCTTGTAGTCCTTGGGCTCGGCGGCCAGTTGCGCCTCGAGCGCTGCGACCCCGTTGATGTCGGGCGTCAGCCCCGTGCCGCCCGCCGCAGCGATCTCGGCCGGCGAGGCGTAGGGCAGATAGCCGGTCACGTCCTGTTTCAGAAACCGCGCCATGTTGACGATATCGCGGCGCACCAGCGGCATCCACGGCGCATCCGGCGCCGAGCTGCGCGCCAGCGCCGTCCAGCCGTCGATGGCGCCTTGGAAATCCTGCGCCTGGGCCTTGGCCAGCGCCACATAATACCGGGCCCGCGGGTCGGCGGTGTCGCGGGCGAGCCCCTCGAAGATCAGCCGCGCGGCGCCGGGCACCTTGTTGCCGTTGGCCAGCGTCATCGCCTCGGCATAGGCCGACAACACGGCCGGCCGGTCGCCCGCCAGATCGGCGGCGTGGCGGTAGGCGTCTGCCGATGAGGCGTGGTCGCCGATGGCGGCATAGCTGCGCGCCAGAATCCACCAATCCTCGAAATTCTCGGGGTTCTCTTGCGTCGCCTGGTTCAAGAGCTGGATCTTGCTGGTCAGATCGCCGGCCTCGGCCATCCGGGTCAGCGCCTCCTGCTGTCGCGCGGCGAGCGGTTGGTCGGGCGCGCCGGGTGAGCCGAGCCAGGCGTAGCCGCCAAGCGTCGCCGCGGTGGCGAAAACCGCAACTGCGCCCGCGGTCACCGGCGCCCGGGTCGAGATCGCCATCCCCCTGTCCAGCCGGCGCGCGGCGTGCAGCGCCCGGCGTTCGATCTCGGCACGGGCGGCCTCGGCCTCGGCGGCGCTGATCAGTCCCGCGGCGCGGTCGCGGTCAACCTCGTCGAGCTGGTCGCGGTAGATCGAGATCGCGCCGTCCGCGCCGGTCAGATCCACCGACCGGCTGCGCAGGAACGGCCAGGCGATCCAGAGACCGGAGAGCAGCGCGGCCGCAGCGAGGACGAGCCAGAACATCTAGGGGGTCTCCTTCAAAAGCGCCTGCGCGGCGGCGCGGTCGGCCTCGCTCAGCGCTTCGGGCGCCCGTCGCGGCCGGCGCATATAGGCCGCGAAGGCGAGCCCGCCGACCAGCATCAGCACCACTGGCGTCAGCCACAGCGCATAGGTGTGCCCAGCGACCGGCGGCTTCAGCAGAACGTAATCGCCAAACCGGTCCTGCACGTATGCCAGGATCTCGCGGTCGCTGTCGCCGGCGGTGATGCGCTCGCGCACGACGACGCGCAGGTCCTTGGCGATGCCGGCATTCGAATCGAAGATCGACTGGTTGCGGCATTTCAGACAGCGCAGCTCGCGCCCGATGGCTCGCGCGCGCTCCTCCAGTGCGGGGTCGGCGAACATCTCGCCGGGGTCCAGCGCGAAGGCCGGCGGGGCGAGCAGCATCAGGATCAGAACCAGGACGCGCATGGGGCTACTCCGCGGGCTGGGCCAACGGCATACGCCGCGCGGCGGGGGCACCGATGCGCAGCCGCCGGTCGGCGAGCGAGATCAGCGCAGCGAGCGCGATCAGCGCCGCGCCGAGCCACATCCAGGGCACACCGGGGTTGTAGTAATATCGGGTGACGAAGCCGCCGGACCCGTTCGGGTCGCCCAGCACCGCATAGAGGTCGCCATGCCAGAGCGTACGGATACCGGCCTCGGTCGTGGGCTTCTGCTCCACCGGATACCAGCGGCGTTCGGGGAACAGCATCGCCACCAGCGCACCGTCGCGGGTGACGCGGACGGCGGCGATCGAAGTCTGGTAATTCGGCCCGGTGGTGTTATCGATGTCGATCAGGGTGAATTCGTAGGGGCCAACCTGCGTCGCCTGCCCCGTATCGACGGTCTGGATCGCCTCGTCGCGCCAGACCGAGACGGCGATGACACCGGCGGCTGCAACGGCGAGCCCCAGATGACCCAGATAAAGACCCCAGGCCGACCGCGGCAGCCCGGCGAGCCGGCGCAGCGCATTAGTCCATGGGGTGTGCGGCAGGCCGCAACGGCGCAGCAGGTCTTGCCAGGTCGCTGTGGCCAGCCAGGCGGCGATGAAGATACCAAGCAGCCCGACCGGATCGCGCAAAGCCAGCGCAAAAGCCAGCGCGGCGGTGACGGCGAGCGACACGACGGTGGTCTTGCCGGCGCGAGCCAGGACGTCGGCCTTGCGGGCGCGCTTCCACGACAGGAACGGCCCGATCCCGGCGGCCAGCATGGTGACGCCGAAGATCGGCAGGAAGGTCTGGTTGAAATAGGGCGCGCCGACGCTGATCTTGTCGCCGGTGATCAGCTCCAAGACCAGCGGGTAAAGCGTGCCGACGAAGACCACGCCGCAGGCCACCGCCAGCAGGAGGTTGTTGACCAGCAAGCCGGTCTCGCGCGACCAGAGCGCGAAGACGCCGCCGTCCTCCAGATCGCCGGCGCGCCAGGCGAAAAGCGTCAGCGCCGCGCCGATATAGAGGCAGAGCATCAGCAGGATGAAGGCGCCGCGTTCGGGGTCGGTGGCGAAGGCGTGGACCGAGGTCAGGATCCCTGAGCGCACCAGGAAGGTGCCGATCAGCGACAGCGAGAAGGTCAGGATCGCCAAGAGGATGGTCCATTTCAGAAGCGCGTTGCGCTTCTCGACCACGATCGCCGAATGCAGCAGCGCGGTGCCGATCAGCCACGGCATGAAGGAGGCGTTTTCCACCGGGTCCCAGAACCAGAACCCGCCCCAGCCGAGCTCGTAATACGCCCACCAGGACCCTAGCGCGATGCCGGCGGTCAGCCCCGACCAGGCGAACAGCACCCAGGGCCGCATCCAGCGTGCCCAGGCGGGGTCGACCCGTCCGGTGATCAGCGCCGCGACGGCAAAGCTGAACGCGGTCGAGAAGCCGACATAGCCGAGGTACAGAAGCGGCGGGTGGAAGGCGACGCCGGGGTCCTGCAGCAGCGGGTTCATGCCCTGGCCGTCGAGCGGGGCGTTCAAGAGGCGCTCGAACGGATTCGAGGTCAGAAGGATAAAGGCGTAGAACCCTACCCCGATCAGACCCTGGACCGCCAGCACCGTGGCGCGCATCGCTACCGGGATCATCCGCCCGAAGACCGAGATCAGCACGCCGAAGAGCGCCAGCATCAGCACCCAAAGCAGCATCGAGCCCTCGTGGTTCGCCCAGACCCCGGTGACCTTGTAGAGCATCGGCTTGGCCGAATGCGAGTTCAGCGCGGTGAGCCGCAGCGAGAAATCCGAGACCACGAAGGCGTAGGTCAGCGCGCCGAAGGACGCCGCGGTGGCCAGGAACTGCACCTGTGCGGCGCTGTCGGCGACCCGCATCGCTGCCGGATGGCCGCGCGCGGCGCCCCATATCGGCACCGCAGATTGCACCAGCGCCGCGACAAGCGCCAGCCACAGGGCGAAATGTCCGGTCTCGACGATCATGGCACGGCCTCCGCGACGGGCACCGGCAGCCGGCGGGCGATCTCGGCCATGTCGGGCACCACGTATTCGGTGGGGCTGAGGAACTTCACCAGCCCCGACTTCTTGATCCGGCTAAGGATGCGACTGACGGTCTCGGCGTTGAGCCCGAGATAGTCGGCGATGTCCTCGCGCGACATGTGCAGCGTCACCAGCCCGCGACCCGCCCGGTCCGCCATCTGGGCGAGAAACAAGAGCACCCGCTCGCGGCTGTCGAGCCGGCCCAGCGTCGAGATATGGGCCTGCGCCGCGGCCAGCCGGCGGTGCGCGACCGCGAAGGTGGCGGCCAGGAAATCCGCGTCGTGCCGCAGCGCCTTGGCCTGGGGCGTCAGGTCAAGCTCGCAGATCCGGCAGTCGCTCAAGGCCTCAAGCCAGTTCTGCGTCCCGGTCCCGGCCATCAGCGCGCAGATCACGTCGCCCGGCCCCTCGAGCCCGAGGATCTGGCGCCGGCCATCCTCGAAGGCGGTGCAGGTCGCCGCGGTGCCCTCGACGATCACCCAGAACTGCAGGCAGGCGCCCCGGCCGCGGCAGTCCAGCCGGTCGCCGCGGTCCAGCCGCAGCCCACGCTGATGCGCCTCTGCCCCGCTCAGATTGTGAAACGCACAGCCCGTCAGCGCGCAGACCGCGCAGGCCGGACACAGACCGGCGCCGCACTCCGTCGCTTTCGGGATGAAGTTCATGTCCCCCCACGTGCTGGCAAATCGCTGGCTGGCTTTATGAATTTCCAGCCACCCTAAAGCTGCCCGCCCGGCCCATCTTTGAGATGGATCAAGGCGCTGATCCTATTCGAAAAAACGAATGTGATCCGGAATCGGCGGCTTTCTGACAAATGTCAGGGCGGGGCGGATCACAGCGGCGTTACCGTTCGGATGACACGTGGATTCTGTCCGGGGAGTGATTCCGTTGCAACGCCTCATCCTGACCCTCACCGTCCTGTTCGCCGGCACCCTGATCGCCCAGGCCCAGGACGTACCCGACGAGGTGACGCCGGAAATGGCGGCCGAAAAGGGCTGTCTGTCGTGCCACGAGGGCATCGAGGATTTCACCACCGGCGTGATGATGGAGACAATCCAGGCGATGGGCCCGGATTACGGCGATCCTGAAGGCTGCGTCGTCTGCCACGGCGGCAACCCCCAGGGTCTGACGGCGGACGAGGCGCATTCGGGCACCGTAGCCTTGCTGGCCGAGGATGGCGGGCCGCACACCTTCTACCCCGACCCGGGCGCGGTCTGGATCGCCGACCGCTCCTGCGGCCAGTGCCACGACGGCTATGCCGAGCGGGTGATCAAGTCGCTGATGAACACCGAGGCCGGCAAGCTGCAGGGCAACCTCTGGTCCTGGGGCGTGATCGACACCCACCGCTCGGTCTACGGCAACTACACGCTGACCGACGACGACGGGCCCGAACCCTCGGTCGGCACCGACGCCTATAAAGCATACATGGTCGCCTTCGCCGAGGCGCACCCCGACCAGATGCCCGACAGCATGGAGCAGGTTCCGGAAGTCGACGTGAACGCGATCAGCCAGCATCCCAACCTGGCCGGCATCACCTATTCGCGCCAGCAGTGCCAGCGCTGCCATGTGGGCGTCAACGGCCGCGAAAAGCGCGGCGACTACCGCGGCGCCGGCTGCTCGTCCTGCCACGTGCCCTACTCGAACGAAGGCTTCTACGAAGGCAACGACCCGACCATTCCGAAGGACCAGCCCGGGCGGCTCTTGACCCATCAGATGCAGGGCTCGCGTAAATCCGTCGTCACCCACGGCGACGTGACCTATTCCGGCATCCCGACCGAGTCCTGCGTCAGCTGTCACAACCGCGGCAAGCGGATCGGCGTCAGCTATCAGGGGATCATGGAGTTCCCCTATGGTTCGCCCTACAACGAAACCGGCGGCAAGCAGCCGAAGCTCCACACCAAGAATTACCTGTTCATCAAGGACGACCTGCACCACCAGGTGCAATCGCGGGAAGGGAACCCCGAAGGCGGTATGCTCTGCCAGGACTGCCACACCTCGATCGACATGCACGGCGACGGCAACCTGCCCGGCACCACGCTGGCCCAGGTCGAAATCGAATGCGAAGACTGCCACGGCACCGTGACCAAGTTCCCCTGGGAACTGCCCTTGGGTCATGGCGAGGAGTTCCAGCAGGAAATCAGCGACGAGCCGCGCGGGCTGACCGAGGACCTCACCGACGAGCAATACTTCGCCGAGGTCTACGAGCCCGAAGACGGCTATCTGCTGACCGCCCGCGGCAACCCCTACGGCAATGTGGTCAAGCGCGGCGACAAGGTGATCCTGCATTCCGCCAGCGGGCTTGAATTCGAGATCCCGGTGCTGAAGCAGATCGCCATCGACGGCACCTGGAAGTCGCCCAATGCCGAGGTCGCAATGATGTCCGTCGGCCAGCACATGGAATCGATGGAATGCTACGCCTGTCACGCCGACTGGGCGCCGCAATGCTACGGCTGCCACATCACGGTCGACTATTCCGAGGGCAAGACGGATGTCGACTGGATCACCAACGCCAACGCCCGCGCCGACAACGGCCTGACCGCGGACGCCGAGCTTGGCACCAACGGCCTGACCTCGCCCGGCAAGGTCAGCGAAACCCGCAGCTACCTGCGGTGGGAAGAGCCGACGCTCGGCATCAACGGCGAAGGCCGCGTCAGCCCACTGATGCCCGGCTGCCAGGTGATCACCACGGTGATCGACAAGGACGGCAACACGGTGGTGCACAACGAGACCTGGATGACGCCGGATGCCGGCGGCACCAAGGGCCTCGACCACGCCGCGGTGCAGCCGCACACGGCAGGCCGCGAGGCGCGGAGCTGCGAGAGCTGCCACAACAACCCCAAGGCCTTGGGCTACGGCATCTCCGGCGGGCGTTTCCTGAAGGGCTACGAGAACGGCTTCACCGTCGACGTCAAGACCGCGCTCGGTGTGCTGATCCCCGAGCAGACCCAATTGCAGTCGCAGCCGATCCCGTCGCTCGACCACGATCTCAGCCGGATCGTCACCGAGGACGGCCAGCAGCTGGTGACCGTCGGTTCGCACTGGCCGCTCACCGGCCCGCTGCCGCAGGAAACCCGCGACAAGATGGAACGCACCGGGCTCTGCATGGGCTGCCACCAGAACATGACCGACGAAGAGATCTGGGGCGCGGTGAACTCCGAGGCCTTCGTCAACAACGTCGAGCACCAGCAGCGGATGGACGACGCCATCCACGCGCTGGCCGAGAAGGAAGCCGAATAGGCGTCGCCGGTCTGGCCGTCCATCGGCCGGGCCGACCCAAGACATGACCGGGAGCAGACAGATGCGCCTTCTGATCACCGCCACCGCCGCCCTGATGCTGGCTACCCCCGCGCTCGCCGGCTCGCACGCTTCGGGCTACATGGCCGCCGAGCTGATGCAGACCTGCCAGGACGCCGACAACGACGCGCGCGGCGGCGCGGCGGCCGAGACCGAGTGTGAGCAATACATGCTGGGCTTCGTCGAGGCGCTGACCGCAACTGGCATGGCCGGCGCCGGCACCGAGATCTGCCCGCCCGCGCAAAACGTCGCCGACGAGGTTCGCTGGGCCTATATCCGCTGGATCTACGGCGACTTCAGCGCCCGTAAGGCGATGTCCGCCGCCGATGCCGTGCTGGCCACGCTCAAGGACAGCTTCGCCTGCAGTTAAGGGCGAATTTGCCACCACTCACACTCACATAGGCGGCAAAAGGGCTGGCGCGGTGTGCGGCAACGCTTTCCGGTACAAACGAGGGTGAATTCGGTCAAAACGCCTTCATGCTCCGGCTCTTCGATGCGGAGGCCCAGGCGATCGATCCCAATACGGCGGCGGTCATATATGCCCAGGCAGCTCCCTGGGCGCACCCTTGGTGATCGGTCTCGGCCACGGCGCGGCACCGTGGATGCTGGCACTCTTGGCCGACCTCTCCCCCTGGACCGCGTTCGAAGCACTCGGCGATCGCTTCACGCCGGGACCGTTTTGCGTGCGTGTGCGCGGAATTCGTTCGCCGTTCCGGCTCCGGCGTCAATTCACCCCCATTTCCGGACTTCGGTAGGCCGAATGGAGCCGTCGCAACATCTCAGGTTTACCGGGACGGAATAGCGGAATGAAACACGCCAAGTTCCAGACCAATTTCCGAACGCGCCGCAGGGATCGGCTTTGCAGGCGTGGCGGCGCGGCAGGCGCGCCGGTAGATGGTCAATCGGATTGGGCCCAACACCGATCGGCAGCCGAACGGCCATTCGCAATACCACGCGCCCGAGGTGCAAGGCGTCAGGAGTAAATTGATGGCCGGATGGGCCAGGGGCGATCGTTGGTGAGGTTGCGGTCAATCCCATTGAAGGGGCTTACGCACCGCGTTTCCAAACCCGTCTCTAAGCGCAATTTGCCTTCAGATGGCGGTTCGTGGCGAGTGCCCGTCACGTCCACTCCCGGACACGTCCACCTCGGATCGTTGCCGGAACCGCAAACCCAAGTCGCGGCTGCAGACCTGACTACCACGCCCCAAATCCACCAACTGCCTGATGGACGAGGACACCCGTTCAATGAACCGTGTCATGGCCTTCAGAGGTGGCTGGTTCGCCCACGAAGGTGTGCTGCGCGCGGCCGGCGTGTTTGGAGGCGTAAAGCGCCATGTCAACGTCATGCAACATCTTGTCGGCATCGATGTCGGTATAGGTGTCCGACGTGGTGATACCGATGCTGCCCGAAATTGCGCAGGGATCCGTACCGAACATGATCGGCGCCTCCAACCGCTCCAAGAGCCGCTCGGCGATGCGGGTCAGTTGGTCGGGGCGGGTGAGATTGTGGAAGATCATCAGGAATTCGTCGCCGCCAAGGCGCACCACCGTGTCCTCGGCGCGGGTCTCTTCGACCAGGATCTTCGCCACCTCTTGCAGCACGTGATCGCCTGCGGCGTGGCCCAGCGTGTCGTTGACCGCCTTGAAATGGTCGAGGTCCAAGTGCATCAGCGCAAAGCTGTCGCGCCGCCGAGCATAGCGGCCCAGCACCATGTCCATTGCCCGGCGGTTCCTCAGCCCGGTCAGCGTGTCGGTAAAGGCCTGTTCCTGCGCTGCGACCTTGGCGCTGTCGAGCCGGCTCAGCAAGTCTTGCGACACCGCGTGCACCGCGGCGTTGGCTTCAACCAGGTAGAGCATCTCGACGGTCAAGTCGGTCGCCGGGAAATCGCTGCTCGACAGTTGATAGGTGCCGACCGCCTCGACCGCCGCGATACCGAAGGATAGGTTGACCAGCAGACCGCCCTCGCCCTCGAGCGCCACCGCGAGCCCCTTCAGCTCGGACCGCGGGTTGTCGCGGAACCGCAGGCTGAGCGGCGCGCCCGCTGCCGCCTTGAGGTGCCCCATGTTCACGACGTGGCGCGGTCGCTTGAGTTCGAAAAGCTCCAGAAACCGCTGCCCCAAAAGGTCGCGCTCTGGTCGCAGCTTGGCCAGTGTTGGGCCGATTTGCACGATATGGCCGGTCGGTCCAACGACCAGACCCATGGGCATCAGCGCCGCCAACGACGGCAAAGACAGAGTGATTTTCGGCGTGATATGAACGGTCATGATGCGCGCAGCCCCAGATGAAAATCGCGGCCTTCGGCAAAGCTCGCCTCAAGCAGCTCCACTCGGATGATTTCAGCCTTGTCCACGCGTCCCTGATGGTCCAACAGCACCAGCGCGCCGTAATCGTCGGCCATGGCCCGCAGGACGCCGACCATGACGTGGCCGAAGCCCGGATGCGGATGCGTCACCGCGATCGACCAGGCGCCGCCCCCGTGATCGCGCATCTCGAGCGCGGGCATGTCGAGATCGGGCACCGCCAGGCGCGCACGGTCGTGCAATTCGTCCAATGAATGCAGAAAGTCGACGAAGCTGGCGCCGCCGAAGCGCAGCAGCCGCCGCACCGCCTCGATCTGCGGGTTGGAGACCAGGTAGGTGCCCAGATCTTCCAACAGCATGTCGTGCGGTTTTTCCAGGTGTTTGGCGGCCGCATCCAGGACGGCGCCGGTGGCGGCATCGTCGTAGAGGAGCATAGCCTCGAACCCTGCCTCGTCAGTACCGGAGAGCTGAGCAATCTGGGTCCAGGCCTCGGCCCCATAGGTGTCCCGGAGGAAACATTGGATCGACCGGTTGATCAGACCGTGCATGGCGCCGCCTCTCTCGATGTCTGGCGGCATCGGTACCGTGGCCGGGTTAAAAAACCGCTAGCGCATGAATGCTATTGGCGGCGATGCCTGCCTTTGGATTTGGCCTGGCACGAACACATCATTCAATGTCCGGAGCCGGGCACATCGCCGACCCGCGGGGTGGCGAACCGACGTCTGGACGGCTGCGCTTTATGGCTGCCCGGTCCGTAAGGCATCAAGCGGTGCGATGGTGTCAATCAATCGCCACCCCTTCGGGGCGGGTTGGCGATGGGCACGGCGGCCTGCGGCCTTGGTTCCGTGCCCGGGGCCGGTTCGCCGAAATTCGAGAAGACCCATCCCGCTCCCGGCATCACGGCAGCAGCACGACCTCGGCACGGCCGATCGTCAGCGCATTCAACTCGGCGGGTGCGACCTTCGCGCCGTCGCGCTGCAGCCGGTCGAGCGCCTCGGGCGTGATGTCCTGCACCTGGCTGCCGGCGACGAAGAGCGGCCGCGCCACGTTGCGTTGGGTGTCGGGCCAAAGCACCTCGATCGAGGCGCGGCTGGCGCCCGACAGCCAGACCAGCATCGCCTCGGGCCCGGGCCGGCTCGGCAGGAAATCGGCGACCACGATGACGCAGCCAGGCCGGCCGCCGGGAGTATCCCGCTCGCAGCCTTCGGCGCGCAGCTCCAGCTGCCGGGGACCCATCTTGTCGAACGCCTTATCGGGCGGGGTGGCGCCCTCGGGCAACACCACCGCGCGAGCCTCGATGCGGGCAATCAGTTCGGGGCGCGCGACGACCTCTTCGGCCTCATTGTACGTGTAGCGGTTCTGCGCCGTGTCGAGCCGGGCGATACGGGTGGCGAGCACGGCGGCCTGGGGGTGGTCGAGCGCGGCGAGCGCCTCCAATGCCGGCGGCCCGGCGGTGCCAAGCTCGCGACCGATGAACCACAGGTCGAGCTGCTCGGCGCCCACCTTGCCGGCGGCGAAGCGCGCGATCTGGTTTTGCGCCGACATCCGCTCGGGGTTCAACGCCGGGGTCAGCCACAGCGCGCTCAAGGCGACGACGGCTAGCGCCATGGCGATATTCGCGCCGCGGATCCGCTCCATCCAGGCGCGGCGGGCCAGAACGGCGAGGCTGTAGAGCACGCCGTAGCCAAGGGTGACCGCCGCGGCGCAGCCGGCGGCGATGCGGTCGGGGCTCAGCCCGTAGGCGTCGACGCGCAGCCAGATCGCGTAAAGCGCCAGCCCGGCCAGAACCGGGATCGCCAGGGCGCAAAGCTGGGCCGAACCGCGCAGGGCAAGCGCTTCGGCGGCATCCGCGTCGGACCGGTCGAGCGCCGATGTGATCAGCGTCGCGATGCCAAGCGCCATCGCCATCAGCGTCGCGGCCGCCGACAACCCGCCGAACAGATCCGACAACCCGCGGAACGGCAGCGCGGCCAGGAACACCGCGGTGACGACCAGGACCACGGGCAGAAGCAGGCGCAAGAGCCGTAGGATCAAAAACGGCGAGACGTAATCCGACAGCTCGACCACGACGGCCAGGGCCAGGCCCAGCACCGCGCCGGTGACCAGGTAGGGCACGGGCTCGATGTCGAGGAGGTCCTCGATGATGGTCAGACCGACCAGGCCAAAGAGCGCGTCCGACAGGTAGACCACCGCCCAGACGACCGCGGTGAAAAGCCAAGCCGCGGCGTAGCGTACGACGATGTTCCAGGATTCGCGGAACAGCGTCGGGTAACAACGCCAGCCCTCGCCCGGGCGCTGCGCGGCGATCATGAACGGCAGGCCGATCGCGACGATCAAGGCGAAGGCGGCGGGTGCGTGCAGGGTATCGAGGAAGTCCTCGACATCGTCGTAGCGCGTGCTGGCCCAAGTCAAAAGTCCAGCCGCCGGCAGCGCGGTGACGGCCGCGGCGATCAACGCTCGGGCGGGGCTCAAGGGCCCGACGGCGGCCAGAAGCGCGGCGAAGAAGCCACCGGTCGCGGTGACCAAGAACAGAAGCAGCCGCTCGTCGTCGATCCGGTCAGGCAGGATCTCGACCAGCGCGTAGGCGGCGAACCCGGCGAGCGCGCCGATAGCCGTCATCGCCAGGCGGTCGCGGGTGACCTGAGCGTCGGTCTGGGCTGGCATCGGCGTCCCCCGTTCGCATCCAGGTTAGACCGACACCACACACAGCGCCAGTCCCGCCCGCAGCATGGCGCGCCCCGATCTGGCCGGCTTTGATCGGCGTCAAGGCGCGGTGCGACGGCGCGGGGCAAGTCTGGATGCGGAGAGGCGCGGGGCGCGAAAGGGGGCCGGGATGGCAAACACCAAGGTTCTCCTGACCGGGTTCGGCGGGCCCGAGCGGCTGCAACTGGTGACCGAGCCCGACCTGCCGCAGCCCGGCCCGAGCGAGGTGCGGGTCCAGGTGCTGGCCGCCAGCGCTTCGTTCACCGACGTGATGATCCGCAAGGGCCTGTACCCGGAGGTGAAGGCGAGGCCGCCCTTCGCGCTCGGCTACGACATGGTCGGACGGGTCGATGCGGCCGGCCCGGGGGCGGGGCGGTTCGCGCCCGGCCAGATGGTCGCCGACCTCACCGTCATCGGCGCGCAGGCCGAGTACCTCTGTTTGCCCGAGGACCGGCTGACCGCAGTGCCGGACGGGCTCGACCCGGCGCAGGCGGTGGCCTGCGTCCTGTCCTTCGTCACGCCGTGGCAGATGCTCCACCGGGTGGCGCGGGCCCGGGCCGGCCAGAGCCTGTTGATCCACGGCGCCGGCGGCGCGGTGGGCACGGCGATGCTGCAGCTGGCGCGGCTGGCCGGCCTGCGCGCGGTCGGGACCGACCGGCCCGAAAAGCACCAACTGATCGAGGACCTCGGCGGGGTCGCGGTCGATCGGGCGCCGGATGGGCTGGCGGCGCGGCTGCGGGCAGAGGCGGGCGAGGGCTTCGACATGGTCTTCGATCCGATCGGCGGAGCGAGCTTTCGCCGTTCGCTCGATCTGCTGCGGCCCGGCGGGATCCTGGTCGCCTTCGGCTTTCTCGACGCCACGCTCGGCCGCGGCGGCGGCGTGGCCTGGGATTTCCTGCGGATCAAACTGTGGAACCTCTTGCCCAACCGGCGCGCGACGGCGTTCTATTCCATCGGCGCGATGCGCAAGCGCCACCCCGACTGGTTCCGCGACGACCTCGCGGCGATCTTCGGCCTTCTCGCCGAGGACAAGATCCGCCCGGTCATCGCCGACATCCTGCCGCTCGCCCAAGCCCGCGCGGCTCACGACCGCATCGAGGCGGGCGGCGTCGCCGGCAAGATCGTTTTGGTGACACCGGCGTATGGAGCCGCGTGAGGCGTGCGCCGCGCTGGACGCGGGCTTCAGAGCAGAGCGCTGTGTGCCGCGTCCAGGTTGGCCTAGAGCTTCACCCGCGCTACGCGCCAGGCACGGAATCAAGGCGCGCAGCGCCGCCGTGCCCATCGCCAACCCGCCCCGGAGGGGTGGCGATTTGTCGACACCTTCGCACCGCTCGATGCCCTACGGACTCGGCGGCCATAAAACGCCGCCGTTCAGATGTCGGCTCGCCACCCCGCGGGTTGGCGATGGGCCCGGCTCCCAAACTGATCCCAACTCGCATCCCTCACCCCGCACCACCGCACGGTGGCTAAACGGAAATTCCACACTGATTACAGCCCGTTAACTTGTTTCGCGCGCGAAACATTCTGCGCTGCAGCATCCCCACGGCTAGAAATCCGTCGGCGCGCCGCCCTCGGCCTTTCTCCGCACGACGAAATCGGCAAGCTCGTCGCGGATCGCTATGTCCAGCGGCGGCGGCTCGAAGCTGGCGACGATCTCCTTGGCCAGCCGGTGCGCGCGCTCGGCGGTCCAGACCGCGCCGCCAAGCTGCCAGGCCTCGAAATTGCGCCAGTCCGACACAAACGGCTGGTAGAAGGCGTGCTCATAGCGGTCCTGGGTGTGCTGGATGCCGAAGAAATGGCCCGACGAGCCCACCTCGCGGATCGCCTCCAGCGCGATGTCCTCCGCCCCCGTCGCGACGATCTCGGGCTCGAAATAGCGCTGGATCATCTGCAGCACCTCGCAGTCCATCACGAATTTCTCGGGGCTCGCGATCAGCCCGCCCTCGAGCCAGCCGGCGGCATGGTAGACCATGTTGGTGCCCGACTGCACCGCCGACCAAAGCGAGTTCGAGGTCTCCCACATCGCCTGACCGTCGGGCACGTTGGCGGCGCAGACGCCGCTGGCGCGCATCGGCAGGCCGTAGAACCGCGCCAGTTGGCCGGTCATCTGGGTCGCGCGCATGTATTCCGGGGTGCCGAAGGCCGGAGCGCCGGATTTCATGTCCACGTTCGAAGTGAAGGTGCCAATCGCGCAGGCGCAGCCCGGGGCGACGTATTGGAAGAGCGCGATCGCGGCCAGCGCCTCGGCGATCGACTGCGCCACCGCGCCGGCCATGGTGACCGGCGCCATCGCGCCCGCCAGCGTGAACGGCGAGACCACCACCGCCTGGCCCTTGCGGATGTGCCGCAGGCAGCCGTCGATCATCGGGTGGTCGTGTTTCAGGGGCGAGGTCGAGTTGATGTTGGTGTACATCCGCGGGCTGGCGGCGAACTCGTCGTGGCTCAGCCCGCCGGCGATGCGCACCATCTCCATCACGTCCTCGACCCGCTCCTTACCCAGCGAGTAGGCGTGCATGACTTTGTCGGTCAGCGTCAGCTTGTCATAGAGCACGTCGAGATGACGGACGGAGGCGTGGATGTCGACCGGCTCCACCGGATAGCCGCCGGCGAAATGGATGCAGTTGAAGTACTGGGTCAGCTTCAGCAGATCGGCGCATTGCGCCCGGGTGCCGGGGGTTTTGCCGGTGTCGAGCGACCAATAGTTGGGCGGCGAGGACACGTTGCCGAAGACGATGTGCCTGCCGCCGATGGTCAGGGTGCGGTCGGGATTGCGGGGGGTGAGGGTGAAACTCGCGGGCGCCTTGGCCACCATCTCCATCACCCAGTCGCGTCCCATGCGCACGTTGCTGCCATCGACCCTGCAGCCGGCTTCACGGAAGATCGCCAGGCTCTCCTCGTTCAAAAACTCGATGCCGATCTCTTCGAGGATGCGCATCGCGCCGTCGTGGATCGCCGCGACGCCGTCCTCGGTCAGCGGCTCGGTCGGCCGGTCAGGGTTGACCGGCACCCGCCAAGGCATCTGCTGGATCACCAGCGGGCTTGTGCGCCGGGTGTTGCCCGCCCGCCCCCCGGCCCGCCGCCTGCGTGTCGCCACCTCTGCCATCGCGCGTCTCCCCTTTGCTGCCATGACACCAGCCGCGCCCGGCGGGGGATGCCCGGAATGCGACGGATTGCGTCGTTTCTCGCGCCAATTCCGGGCCTGGGCAAAATCTCGACGAGATTTTGGGCCCAGAATTTCGCCGAAATTCTGGCCGCCGACGCGGGCCTAGCCCTGAGCCGAGATCCAATCCGGCAGATGCCCGATGTCCGGCAGAACCGCGTTGGCCAGCGGCGCGAGCTCTGCTTCCGGAGCCATTCCGGTCAGAACCGCCACTGTGCGCATGCCCGCCGCGCGCCCGGCCTCCAAATCATGGGTCGAGTCGCCGACCATCACCACCGTCTCGGGCGCCAGGCCAACCGCCGCAGCGAAACCCAGGCACATGCCCGGCTCGGGCTTGCCGCCGTAGCCGCTGTCGTAGCCGGCAATGAAGTCGAACGCCGCCGCATGCCCCACGCCTGCCAGATGCGCCCGCGCCGGCGCCTCGGCATCGTTGGTGGCCACGCCCAAGGCCAGCCCCATCCCGCGCAACTTCGCCAGAAGCGGTTCGAGCGGCACCGCCTCGGCTTGCGGCGCGCGCGCCGCGGTGGCGTTGAGGCGGGTGATGAGTTCCGGCGGCGACAATTCCGGCACGCCGGGCAACAATAGCCGTACGATGTCGTCGGGGGTGCCGGCGATCACCACGCTGTCGGGGTCGAAGCGCCGCGCCGCTAGATCGTAGCCCATGCGCGCGCCGAGCTCCGCTGCGCGGTCCAGATCCCCGCCGGCGAGATCGGCCAGCATCATCGCCGCCCAGCCATTCCAGGTTGCCTCGAAATCAAAGAGCGTGCCGTCCTTGTCGAACAGAACGCCGCGTATCGGGTCCGCCATGCCGCTCCTCCCGCCCTTCCCCTGCCATAGACGGCCCCGCGTTGACAGGGGCAATGGGTTGGTTGACAGTGACAATCATGTCCGATCCGTATCGTCTGCACGAGTCGCTGGGCTATCAGCTGTCGCTCGCCGCCCGGCTGCAGGAACGGCGGCTCGACGAGGGGCTCCGGGCGCTCGGCCTGACGCGTGTGACCTGGTGCGTGCTTTTGGCGATCGGCAACGAGGGGATGCGCCAGCCCTCTGACATCGCCGCATTCGTGGGCATCGACCGCACCGCCACAAGCCGAGCGCTGCGGCGGATGGAGGCTGCCGGGTTGATCGCCCGCGGCGCCGGCGACGGCGACAAGCGCACCCGATCGGTGGCACTGACGGGTCTTGGCCACGAGCGGCTGGCCCGCGGTACGCCGCTTGCACAACGCAACAATGCAAGGATGGAGGCGCGGCTGGCCCCCGGCGAACCGGAGGCAATGCGCAGGCTGTTGACCAAGCTTCGGGCCGGCGAGGATATGGGACTGCCAGGGATCTAGGGCCGCACACGCCGATCGGTTGGTCGCCGGGTCAGGTCCAGTGCACCTGGCCCCCGCCCGGCAGCGCCTGGCGAGCTAGAATCGGGGTCTCGTAGGACAGGCCGGCGGCGTCGCAGAAGGCGACGATCCAGGCATCGTCCATCGCCAGGAAGTCCAGCACCGACCCGAGAAAATCAGTATCTCCGACCTGGGCACGAATGTCGTCGGCCGAGGCGCCGGTGGAGCCAAGAAACACCGGCAGCAGGTCATCGTTGGCGGCAAGCCAGGCCAAAGCTTGGGCGGCAATGATCTCGGCGCGATCCTGCTGCATTGCCCGACTCCTTGGAAAAACTGCAACCAATTTTTAACCTATCTGGGCGAAAACTGAAGGGGACATACAAGATTTGGCTAAAATTGCGAGGAACCATGCCGGGTCGCATTCTTATCGCCGACGATCTGGCCACCAACCGGATCATCCTGAAGGCGCGGTTGTCGGCGGCGGCCTATGACATCGCGCAGGCCGATACCGGCGCCGAGGCCGTGGCGATGGCGCAGGCCCAGACCCCCGATCTTGTGGTTCTGTCGGCGGCGATGGCGGCTGGCGGCGCGGAGCTCTGCCGGCGCCTGAAAGCGGTTCCGGGAATGGCGCAGGTGCCGATCGTCGTGACGACCGCCGATCAAGCCCGAGCGGCGCGGCTGGAGCAACTCGAAGCGGGGGCGGACGCAGTTATGGCAGCGCCGCCCGATATCGGTCTGTTGCGGGCGCGGATCCGCAACCTGCTGCGCCGGCGCGCGGCCGAACGCGAATTGGCGCGCGAGGATGCCCCGGCCTTCGGGTTTGCCGAGGCGCCGACGCCCGCGCTGACGCCGCCTGGTCGGGTTGCGCTGATTGCATCCACGGCGGCAGCAGGACTGCGGTGGAAGACGGCGCTGGCGCCGCGGATCCGCGACCGGATCACGCTTTTGACCCCTGACACGGCGCTTGCGGCGATCGATGCGGCCGCGCCGGATGCGATCGTGATGGCGGGCGGGTCGGCGTCCGCGGTGACGCTGGTGGCCGATCTGCGCTGCCGCAGTGAGACGCTGCGCTCTGCGATCGTTCTGGTCGAGGACCGGCCGGATCCGGAGCGCACGGTTCTGGCGTTGGACCTCGGCGTCAGCGATCTGATGGAGACTGGCTTCGACGCCGAGGAACTGGCGTTGCGGCTGCGGCGGGAAATGGCGCGCAAGGCGCGCGACGACCGGGCGCGCGCGGCATTGAAGGACGGGCTTCGGCTCGCCGAAACCGATGAGCTGACCGGGCTCTATAACCGCCGCTACGCCGAGCGGGCCCTTGCCGCGGTGGCGGAAACCGCACAGCAATCCGGCGAGCGGTTCGCGGTGATGGTGCTCGATCTGGACCGGTTCAAGTCGGTGAACGATCGCTTCGGGCATGCCGCAGGCGACGTCGTGCTGCGCGACGTGGCGCAGCGGATGCAGGCGTGCCTGCGTCGTCAGGACGTGCTGGCGCGGATCGGCGGCGAGGAGTTTTTGGCCGTTATCCGCAATTGCGACGTCGCCCAGGCGCGACGCGCAGCGAACCGGTTGCGGCAATCGGTCGGCGGGTCGACGGTGGCGTTGCCCGGCGTCCCGGGCGGCATCGCCGTGACGGTGAGCGCCGGGCTGGTGATGGGCGGCAATGCCGAAGCTGCGGCGACGCTGATCGATCGCGCCGATCGGGCGCTTTATGCCGCCAAGGCCGAGGGGCGCAACCAGGTGACGATGGGGCGGTGCGCGGCGTGAGGCCGGCGCGATACCGTTTGCACTGACGAGCGCACTTGTCTTGGGTCGCTTGCGCGATCCGACTGGTGTGAGGGAGGTCGCGCTTTCGCGTGCGGTGAGCGGATTGCGATTGGGGTCAATGCCGGCCGCCAGATCGCGCGAAGTCGGCGACACCGGCACCGATGCCCCGGATCGTCATTGCGATCCAATCGGCGCAAGTGGCGGACCTCGGCCAACCATCGCGCGTTATTCCGGTACACGCGATGCGCAACTTGAGGACGCTGGCTATCGCGCAAGCTGGTTGGTTAGAATTGACCGGGAGGCGGCACCCGCTTTCGTCGGTGTTTTGGCGCTTCCCGCTCACTTGGTTCACGCGCCACTAGCCGAGAATCGCGCCCAGCCCCGCCCAAGGGGTTGGCGGACTGCATCGAGACGACTGAAATCGTTGCGGCGTTTGGGCCATCGCTTGATTGCAACGCAGGTTGCAATGCGCGCATCCTCAGGGCCGGGCGCGATCGCATTCCTACAGTTGAGCCGTCATCTCCGAGGCTGTCTCGAGCGACGGCGAAGGACAAAACCCGGTCACTTGGCGCGTCGGTGGGGTTCACGGACGTCGAACGCGGAGCGAGCAATCGCCGATTCGCCGGCCGCCCAACCGGGCGCGATCTGCGGTCACTCGCCGCGTGGAGGGCGGTTCGGTTTGCGGCGGCGTAGGGACTTATCGAGCGCGTCGGCATATGCCGCCCGTTCGGCGGCATCCATGGCCGCGATGCGTTCGAGCAGTAGATCGCGGCCGAGGCGCTGGCGGTCTTGGATCCGGTCCTGCTGGCTGGTGACCAGCCGGGTAACCTCGGCATGATCGTAGGGCTCGGCTCGCAGGGCGGCGAGAAAAGCCTCGAACTGTTGGCGCAGGACAGCGCGATTTTCCCGGAACGCGCCGGCCTCGCGCCGCAGCGCCCGGGTCAGCGCGATCTTGTCGTAAGCCGGCAGCGCCTGGGCATACGGCCCGAAGCCGAGGTCGCGCAACAGCGGGTTGCGGTCACGGTCGCGCGGACCACTGAGGATCGCGCCGGCAATCAGGCCGACGACCAGCAGGTTGAAGGCCAGCGAGACGAACAGCACGACTTTGCCCCAGCGGCGGCGCTTCCGAGGTTTGGGCGGATTGGTGTCGGCCATTGCCCTAGCCCTCGCCCAACAGATCACCGTAGGACGGCAGCAGGTCTTCGAGCTGATAGCCCGCAGCGGCGAAATACCCCCCGGACAGATCTTGCAGCGTGTCCGGGGTCGCAATTCCGATCATCAGTCCGGCGACAGCCGCAGTCGCGAGTCCCGCAGCGGCGGGCCAGCCTCCAATCGTCGCCAGAACGGCGGCGAGAATGCCGGGGCGTGGGGCGGCAGGCTCCACGCCCGGCTCCAGCTCTGCCTCGGCATCGGCGATGACACGCGCGATGAGATCGGCCGATGGCATCGGCGCGGTGTCGCGCGCGGCCTGGAACAGCCCGTCGAGTTCGGTGTCGGTGAGGTCCGGTCTTTCAGCCATCGTCATACCCCAGTTCTTCGCGCCGACCGGCCAGGGCCTTTGCCAGCGCCCGTTTGCCCCGGGCGGTCAGACTTTCGACCGCCTCGACGCCAATGTCCATCACTGCCGCAATCTCGGGGTTCGACAGCCCCTCGATATGGCGCAGCACAACCGCCTGTCGTTGCCGCTCTGGCAGATCCGCCAGTGCCCGGTCCAGCGCCGCCGCGCGGGCGGCCTGTTGCAGGCCTTCGGCGGCGCTCGGCCGGTCGTCCTCCGGCTCGGGAACGGCGTCGAGCGCCACGCCGCTTGCCTTGCGCAACCGGTCGGTGCAGAGGTTGGCAACCACGCGATAGAGCCAGGTCGTGACCTTCGCCTCGCCCTGCCGCCAGCTCGGCGCCTGGCGCCAGAGCCGCAGCATCGCCTCTTGCGCGACATCCTCGGCCTCGGCCCGGTCGCCGCCCAGCATGCGAGCCGCGAAGCCCAGCACCTTGGGCGTCAACCTGAGCGTCAAGGCCCGCGCGGCCTCGGCATCGCCGTTGCCGTAGGCGACCAGCAGCGCCTCGTCCGAGACGTCGTTCAGGGCGTCAAACGGCATCTGCATCGTCCCGTCGGCGTATCCTGAAACCTGTTACGCGGCAATCGGCGGCGCCCGGGGAAAACGGGGAAGAGGGGCGCCGCCGGTGCCAGGACCGCGGGTGGGTCCCTAGTTGTTGCCGCGGCCGTGGCGCTTGCCCCAGCGGCCTTTGCCGCGCTCGGCGATCGCCGCCTTGGCCTCTTCGAACTCCTCGGCCGAGACCGCGTCGTCACCGCTGGTGTCGAACCGGTCGATCATCCGGCTCAGCCGGTCGGGGTCCGGCGTCACTTCTTCGGCGCTGACGGTGCCGTTGCCGTCGTCATCCATGCGGATGATCATGCCCTCGGCCATCCAGGCGATCTGACGTTCATCCATCGCGGGCGTCCATTCGACGCCGCCCCGGCGCCGCGGTTCCAGGCCACGCTCTTCGATGCGTGCTTTGATGCGGGCGGCGATTTCGGCCTCGTTCAACTGACCGTCGCCGTTGGCGTCGGCGTCGGCAAAGCGGGTTTGCGCGGCGGCCTGCAGATCCTCGACGGTGATCGCGCCCGAGCCGTCGGCGTCGAGCTCGCTGAAGTCGAGCTGCTGCATGAAGCCGGGGCCGAACGGGCCGCCGCGCATGCCGCCGAACTCGCCGGGGCCACCGCGGGCATGGGCGGTGCCGACGACGGCGCCAGAGGCCACGGCCAGGATCACGGCGGCGGCGATCAGGGAAGTGCGGTTCATATCGTGTCTCCTTTTTGGGCTGACGCGCCGCACTCTGCGCCGCGTTCTGAGCCTAAAAACGGACGCGGTCCGGATTTCCGTCGCGGGGCACGCGCATTTTTTCGATGAGCTTTGCGACAGACCGCCGCAAGGACAATGCGCGGGATGGAGCGCCGGGGACGTTGGCCTATCCTGCCTGCAATTCGAGCAGGGGCGGTTTCGATGGATCAGACTCTGGAGACCACGGCGGACCGGCCGGTTGGACCGGCGATCCGGCGCGGCTGGCGGCGGCGCTGTCCGAACTGCGGGTCGGGGCCGATGCTGCGCGGCTATCTGAAGGTCCGCGACGAATGCCCGGTCTGCGGCGAGGCGCTGCACCATCACCGGGCCGACGACGGGCCGGCCTACCTGACGATCCTGATCGTCGGTCACGTGGTGGCGCCCTTGATGCTGTACGCCTTCGTCGCCTACCGGCCGGAGCCACTGGTGCTGGCGGCGGTGTTCTCGGTTGGCGCGGTGGCGCTTTCGCTGTACCTGTTGCCGCGACTGAAGGGGCTGATGGTGGCGTTCCAGTGGGCCAAGCGGATGCATGGCTTCGGACGACCCGCCTGAGCGGCCCGCTGGCGCGGGGTGTCATGGACAAAACGGCGATCCGGGACGCGGCGACGGTGATCGTGGTGCGGGACGCCGCCGTTCGTCCGCGGGTGCTGATGGGGCAGCGGGGCGCGCAGGCGGCCTTCATGCCCAATAAGTTCGTGTTCCCCGGCGGAGCGCTCGATGCGGGCGATCACGACGTACCGCTGGCCGGGGCACTGCCCGAGCTCTGTCTGAGCCGGATCGAGGAACGCAGCACACCTGGACTGGGGCCGGGGTTGGCGGCGGCGGCGGTGCGCGAATTGTGGGAGGAGACCGGATTACGGCTGGGCCGTCCCGGCGCCTGGCCCGGCGCGGCGCCGCCCGACTGGCAAGGCTTTGCGGCAGCCGGCGTGGTGCCGGCGGCGGACAGACTGTCCTTCGTGTTCCGCGCGATCACCCCGCCGGGCCGGCCACGCCGCTTCGATGCGCGGTTCTTTCTGGTCGACGCAGCGGCCCTATTGGGGGATCCGGATGATTTCAGCGGGGCCTCGGACGAATTGAGCCATCTTCAGTGGATTGAGCTTGAGAGGGTGCGGGAATTCCAACTGCCCTTCATCACCGAGGTGGTGCTGGCGGAGGTGGCCGCCGCGCTGCCGGACCTGGGCCCGCCCGCAACGGTGCCGTTCTTCGACAACGGCGCCGAAGAGAGCCTGTTCCGCCGTCTCGGCGGCGTCGGACCGATGGCCGCGCGGGGGTGAGGATCCGGTAAGTTTCCTCATGGGGACATATGTTTAAACTATTGATATTGTTCATATTGGCGCAAATAGGTGGAGAATCCGGAACCCGGTGAATCTGTGTTTCATTGGAGGATGATTGGTGAGATCACCTATCCTACGAGGCTAAGTTGCCATCAGAGAAATATACGTCAGCGGGTACCTGATGTCTCGGGATGCGGCGGGTTGTGGCAAAGACGACCGGTCCTTGGCTCGCGATCTTCACGGCGCCACACCCTTGGGGTCATGGGCGGTGCTCTCCGGATGGTTTTTGAGGCGCTCAAGTCGCAGTTAGAGTGAAGGCAAAGACGAGCGTCATGATTGCGGCGAGCCAAGAGCCCGCGATGCGCCAAAGAATTCGCATCCAGTTCGCCTCGACCCGCTCCATAGCAAGACTTGCGATACCCGCGGCACAAGCCGTCACCATATTGGCGGCAAAGACAATCCCAACGTAGATGAAGACCGGCAGCTCCAGGACGCCGTGCCCCTGAAGGCTTGCCGCGGACGCGAGAAGCCCCAAACTAAGGCTGATCGCAAGCGCCTCGGCCCGGATGTGCCGTTGCAGGAGCGCGGCGAGGATCGCAGTCAGGATACCGGCAATCAGAAGGACCGAGGTCACCCACGTTCCGACAAATGCCGCCAGTGGGATGCCGGCCAAGAGTCCCATCAGGAACGCGGGCCAGGCCCGCAACATGCCTTCGGGGTGCCAGAGGCTCAGCAAAATCCCCAGCGACAGAAGCGGAAGCAGCGTCTCCGGATACCAGAGGATGACACCCGCGCCTTCAAGGAATTGAGCGTAGTAATCCGCCCCGGACTGAAAGGCATGCGCCTCGGCCCGCGCGGCGGAAAGACCGGCCGCCAGGACCAGGATGCATACGCGTCCCCGCAAGATTGGGCTCAGGCGAAACCGAACAGGAAGGCGGCACCGACCAATGCAATGAGACCCCCGACGCCACGGACGGCGGCGGCGCCCACACTCGACTTGGTGAGAAAGCCTAGGCCGATGCCCGCAAGGTGCAGAAGTCCGGTTCCGACCACAAATCCCACTGCGTAGCCGTAGGCATTGAACGCCTCGGGAAGCTCTGTGCCGTGGGCATGGCCATGAAAGACCGCAAACACCCCCACGATGACCGCAGCGACCCAAAGGGGCGCGCGCACCGCGAAGGCAATCAACAGGCCAAGGATGACGCCAGAGAGCGCAATCCCGGTCTCCACCGCCGGGACCGGCACGCCGATGACGCCCAGGGCACCCCCGAACGCCATGACCAACGGGAAAACCACCGGCAGGATCCACAGCGCCGGCAACCCTAGAAACGCCCCCCACAGACCGACGGCGACCATTGCCACGACATGATCCCACCCAAGGATCGGATGCCAGAAGCCGGAGGCAAAACCGCTGTTGATGCCCTCGCCCGTGTGGGCCGAGGCGGACGTAGACAGCAAAGCGAGCATCACCGCCGCAATGCCCGCAAAGAAAGCTACTTGGTGACGTCTCATCAGGGCTCTCCAGAAAACGTTCAGTCGCACACTACCAGCGACCACGACGGCGACAATGCGATTCTGAAGCCCGGCCGTTTCCGGTTTTCTGCCCGACGCTGTGCAGCAAAGGCAGTGCGCCAAGAAGCGCTCACAAAAGCCAGGTCCTGGCCATGAGCGATCGGCAGGACTGTTCCTCAGGTCTCGGTTGGAGTGATCTTCGGCTCCGTCCCTCAAATCAACAGCACGATCAACACGATGCTCAGGCCCAAGAGCGCGATACCGGTGAATTCCCGCCAGCTCACGCGCTCGCGGAAGACGAGCGCCGTGACGAGAAAGCCGAAGATCAGCTCGACCTGACCCAGGGCGCGGACATAGGCCGCGTTTTGCAGGGTGAAGGCGGTGAACCAGCCCAACGAGCCGAGCATGCCGGTGAGACCGACCAGCGCAGTGATGCGCCAGCCGGCCAGGACTTGGGTGATCTGGCCGGGTTCCCGCGCGCGCAGCCAGGCGGCCATGATCACGGTCTGCAGGGCGGTGACGGCGGCCAGCGTGAAGGCAGCGCGGAAAAAGAAATGCGCCTCGCCCAGGGTCAATGCCGCACCGCGGTAGCCAATGGCGGCGATGCCGAAGGCGGCGCCCCCGAAGAGGCCGAGGGCGGTGGCGCGGTTCATGAGTGAGCCGCCGGCAAAGCCGGTGGCGGGAATCGACAGCAGGATGACGCCGGCGGCGCCGATCAGGATGGCGAGAAGGCCGGTGCCGGTGACGGCCTCTCCCAAAACGATGGCCGAGAAGATGGCGACCTGGACGGTTTCGGTCTTGGTGAACGCGATGCCGACGGCGAAATTCCGCAACGAAAACAGCGCCACGGTGCAGAAGGTGCCGGCGATCTGGCCGAGCCCGCCGCCGAGCGCATAGGCCCAAAAGGCGGCGGTCAACGGGGGCCAGGGTTCGGCCATCGCCTGCATCAGGACAGCGACGGTCAGGGCGGCCAAGGGGGCTGCGAAGATGAAGCGCGAGAATGTGGCGCCGCCGGTCGACAGGCCCGCCGCCTTGATCTGCTTTTGCAGCATGAAGCGCACGGTCTGCACCGCGGCGGCGGCGATCGTGACGGCGATCCAAAGCTCCATGCCGCCTGCTATGGCATGGGGGTCAGGTCAGGGCCAGAACGGATGCGGCACCGGGTCTTTGCGGCGGAACAGGTAGCGGCGGAAGATCTCGGCGTAAGAGCGGTAGACGTAGCCGCCGTTGCGTTCGAGGAACCGCTCCTTGTTGTCGGCATATAGCCGCGGCAGGCGGTACCAGGCGACACGCGGGTGCATGTGGTGCACGACGTGCAGGTTGTTGTTGAGAAAGAGCCAGGCCAGTGGGCCGCGGTCCTCGATGATCACGGTGCGGCCCGAGGCGCGGTCATGCGCCTGGTGTTCGAGGAAGGTGCGGATCTTGATCAGCGACAGGCCGGCATAGGCCGACAGGATGTAGGCCCAAAGCGGCATTTGGGCGGCGGTGGCAAGCCAGGCGATGACCGGGACGAGCGCCGGGATGTGCCAAAGCCAGCCGCGCAGGACACGGGCGTCGCCGGTTCGCGCGGCACGCAGGTCGGCGACGGCGACCGTGACCAGCGACACGGCAGTACCGACGGTCAAACGGCCGAGAAGCGTGTTGTTGAAGCGCAAGACCGCACGGACCGCACGCGGCAGGCGGTGCCAGACGGCGGGGTCGAGATAGTTGGTCTCGGGGTCGTCATAGGGGTCGGTCAGGCGCGCGTCCTGGTGGTGATCGAGATGGGTGTCGCGGAAGCGGCCATAGGGGATGAAGAGGGTCAGTCCGGGAAACACCAGGGCGGCGTTGGCCGCGGCGTTCTTGAACGGATGGCCGTGGATCATTTCGTGCTGCAGCGAGGCGAAAAGCGCGATGGCGAGCGTGGTCACGGCGATGCCCAGCGGCAGCCAGAGTGCGGCGGCGGCAGTGGTGCCGACGCCCCAGGCGGCGTAGCAGATGGCCAAAAGGGCCAGGGTCGGCCATTCGGACAAAACCCGCCTCATGGCTGGACACGGCCCCAGGATATGCGGGTCCAGATCCGCTCGTAGATCAGATAGACGACGAAGCCGAGCGCGGCGTTGACCACAGCCATCCCGCCGCCGAGCGCCATCGACCCGGTGGCTGCGAACCCCACGAGAGCCATCACCGTAAGCCCCAGCAGGTTCCACAAAACGGCTTTGACAACAGTGCGGCGCCCTGTTTCCATTCGATCTCCGGTAACGAGAATGTGACACTGGTTTAGCCCGCTCGTCGGGTTATTTGAATTCTGGATATGGTTAACTTAATCTGGCGTAATGTGAATTTCTGAACCAATCATGACAAAACAGGACAAACGTGATCGCGCGGAGGCCTTCCGCGCCCGGCTGGCGCAGGCCATGGGCGAGGCCGGCATCAATCAAAGCGCGCTTGCCCGTGCCATTGGCGTGGACCGGTCGACGATCTCACAGCTTCTGACCGGCAATGGGGCGCGGCTGCCGAACGCGCAGGTGGTGGGCGAATGCGCCGTCGAATTGGGGGTGTCGTCGGACTGGTTGTTGGGCCTGAGCGACCGGCCGGAAAGCGCGGCCGATTTGATGGCGATCAACCTGACCATGACCGAGGCACCACGAGCATTGGTCGACGAGCAGATCTTCGACTGGCACAAGGAGGCGGTGGGCTACAAGATCCGGCATGTACCGGCGGGGCTGCCCGACATGCTGAAGACCCGGGCGATGCTGGAGTGGGAATACCGACCGCATCTGGGGCGTACGACCGAGCAGGCGATCGGGGCGTCGAAGGACCGGCTGGATTTCATGCGGGCGTCGCGGTCGGATTTCGAGATCGCGATTCCGGCGCACGAGATCCAGAGTATGGCGCGCGGCGAGGGCTATTACCGCGGATTGGCGGCGGAACTGCGGCAGGCGCAGCTGGATCAGCTGCTGACGCTCTACCGCCAGCTTTATCCGACGCTGCGCCTCTATCTCTACGACGCCCGGCGCGTGTTTTCGGCGCCGGTGACGGTGTTCGGGCCGCTGTTGGCGGTGCTTTACGTGGGGCGGAACTACATCGCGTTCCGCGACAGCGAGCGGGTGCAGACCTTCAGCCGGCATTTTGACGGCTTGGTGAAGGAGGCGGCGGTGTCGGATCGCGAGATCGAGGGGTATTTGGGTGGGTTGTTGGGCGATGTGGTCTGACGCCTCGTCCGGGTAGGCCTGAGTTGGTTCTTTTCGTTGCAAAGCCGTGGGCAGCAGGGTGGACCGGTTCAAAGCGGCCCTTTGGCCACGGCGATTGAGGGCCTCGTTTCCTCCGGTGACCAAGGTCCGGTTCAGCCCAAAGATTTCAGTTCGCTAGGCTATGGTCCGTGGGCTCCGTTCAATTGGGCTTGGCCAATGCCTCTGCCAGAGCATCGAACACCACGCGGATGCGACGGCTGGAGCGCAACTCGCGATGCACGGTCAGCCAGACGGGCACCTCGACGGCCGGCAGGTCGGGCAGAACCTTCTCGATGCCGGGGGTGGCCTCGGCGAGGTCTTTCATCATCACGGTAATGCCCAGCCCCTGTTTCACCATTTCCCACCCGGCGACGCCGCTATCGGAGGTGATTTTCAGGACGTCCGGCGACAGGTTGAGCCCCATGCGGCGGTTGATCTCGGCGGTGAAGCGCTCGGGGTTTTGCAACCCGATGAAATCGTGGTCTGCCAAATCGTCGGCGGTCTCGGGGCGACCACGGGCGTCGAGATACCGGGTCGCGGCATAGAGATGGCCGGTGGAGTTGCGCACCCGCTTGGCGATCAGGTCGGGCTGGTCGGGCTGGACGTGGCGAATGGCGATGTCGGCCTCGCGCCGCTGCAGATCCTGGATCGCGTTCGAGGACACCACGTCGATGGTGATGCCGGGGGCGGTGGCCCGTAGGGTTTTCAGGACCTTGGGCAGGAAATAGGCCGACATGCCGTCGCTGGCGGTGATGCTGACGCGGCCGTCGATGGCTTGCGATTGCCCCGATGCGGCGAGCGAGATACGGCTGGCAGCCTCGCCCATGGCCCGAACGTGATCAAGCAAGTCCTCACCAGACTGGGTCAAGATCAGCGACCGGCCGGCGCGCTCGAAAAGCGGCAGGCCCAGCGCCTCTTCCAGTGCCGCGACCTGGCGGCCGAGGGTTGGCTGGGTTTGACCCAAAGCACGCGCGGCGGCGGAAAGCGAGCCTTCTTCCACGGTCGCGAGAAACGCGCGAACCTGATTCCAATCAAACGTCATGGATGACCAATTCATGCATTTACGTATATCAAACCAACGCGCTTCGGCAATTTCTTTTCGGTCTACGCATGGATAGATCGCTGACGACGGCCAGAGACGGCCCGCAAGATTTGAAAGGAGATGACGATGAGTGTGAGTGTAGAAATCGACCCTGTGGTTCAGTCCAAGAGACCCGGCATGAAAAGCGAGACGAAATTCTGGGACCGGATCGCGCGGAAATACGCGTCGCAGCCGGTCAAGAACCTACCGGCCTATGAGGCAACGCTGGACCGGGTGCGCAGCTACTTGCGCCCTGAGGACCGAGTGTTGGAGGTGGGCTGCGGCACCGGCTCGACGGCGCTGACCTTGGCGCCCGAGGTCGCGGCCTACGTGGCGAGCGATGTCTCGCCCGGAATGATCGAGATCGCGCGCGAGAAGCTGGCGGCGGACGGAGCGAAAAACTTGGAATTCACCGTGGCGCCGGTGGTGGAGACGCGGTTCGAGACGGGCACTTTCGACGTGGTGTTCGGGTCGAGCATCTATCATCTGGTCGATGATTTGCAGGCTTCGGTGGTTCGGGCGCAGGAGCTGCTGAAACCCGGCGGGTTGTTCATCAGCAAGACGCCGTGCATTGGGCACATGTGGTACCTCAAGCCGGTCATCGGCGCGATGCAGCTTATCGGCAAAGCGCCCGGTGTTCTGTACTTCCGCAAGGCCGAATTGGAGGCGACGATCCGCGCGGCCGGGTTCGAGATCATAGAGGCGCGGGCGTTCGACGGCGCGCCGAACAATTGGTTCGTCGTGGCGAAAAAACTCTGACGGTCCGGGGGCTCAGCGCGGCTGGCCGACCGCCCGGCCAAGGCCGGCTGGCCGCGCCAGGCCTTGGTGCCCCGCTTCGATCGCCGCGAGGTGGCGAGCGATGGCCGGCGAAGGCTCGGACGGGCGGCGGGTGTCGAGCGAGACGTGCAGCAAAAAGTGCTCGCCCGTCGCGCAGAGCCTGTCGGCTTCCCAAAGCTCGTGAAAGAGGTGCATTTTCTTACCCTGGCCGCCCACGCAGAGGGTCTTGATGTGGATCCGATGGCCGGCGTGGATTTCGTCCAGATGCCGGATGTGGGTTTCGGCCGTGAAATAACTGCCGCCGGTGGCGATATACTCGGCGTCGCAGCCGACGATCTCCATGAACCGGTCGGTGGCGTCGCCGAAGGCCTGCAGGTATTTCGCCTCGTTCATGTGGCCGTTGTAGTCGGTCCAGTCCAAGGGCACGGTGCGGTCAAGGGTGAGGATCGGCTGCGTGAGGTCGTAGATGTCTTCGAACCTTTGCACCATGCCGTTTTTCTTCCGCAGCACCGCGTCCGTGGCGTTGAGCACGGCGCCAGCGCCCCAGTCCTGGCTTTTCAGCGCGCGCATTAGGGCAACGAGGTTGGTGTCGCGGTGGCGTTCGAGTTCGCGGATGCTGTGCCGTCCTGATTGGACGTCGGATTGGCCCGCGATGGTCTCGATGAGCTCTTCGGTCAGGTCGGGGACGTCCATCAGCTTGGTCCAGGGCCATTTCAGGGCCGGACCGAATTGGTGCAGGAAGTGGCGCATGCCGGCCTCGCCGCCGGCGATGCGGAAGGTCTCGAACAGGCCCATTTGCGCCCACCTGAGACCGAAGCCCAGGCGGATCACGTCGTCGATCTCTTCCGTCGTCGCGACGCCGTCTTTGACGAGCCAGAGCGCCTCGCGCCAGACGGCCTCCATCAGCCGGTCGGCGATGTGGGCGTCGATCTCGTGTTCCAGGTGCAGCGGGTGCATGCCGATGTCTTTGAGGATGGCGTCGGCGCGAGTGAGGGTTTCGGGCGGGTTGGCCTCTGTGCCGACGAGTTCGACCACGGGCAGCAGGTAGACCGGGTTGAACGGGTGGGCGACGAGGATCTGGCCCGGGTCGGTGGCGCCGGCCTGCAGTTCGGAGGGTTTGAAACCGGAGGTGGACGAGGCGATGATGGCGTCGCCGGCGTGCTCTTGCAGGGTGCGGTAGACGTCACGTTTCAGCTCCAACCGCTCGGGCACGCTTTCCTGGACCCAGTCGGCGCCCGAGACGGCTACCGCGGCGTCGGTGCAGAAGGTAATGCGGCCCTCGGGCGGGAGGGCGGCGTCGGCGAGGCCGGGCAGCGCCCGGCGGGCATTGGCCAGAACTTCGCCGATCTTGCGCTGCGAGTCCGGGTCCGGGTCGAGCACCCGCACATTCCAGCCCATCAGCGCAAACCGCGCCGCCCAGCCGCCGCCGATAACCCCGCCGCCGATGATCGCTGCCGTGCCTGGTGTCATGGTGCTGCCTTTCGCCGGATCGTGGGTCGCGGGGTGGTTCGCGGAACTATGCCGCCGCAAGGGCCCCGGTCATTGCCAAAAGCGCCATCCCCGGTCGTGGGACCGTCATGGGCGGATGCCGGGGCGATGTTGGATGCCTACATTGGGATGAGCCGCGCCGGGGGCGGGTGACGTGCTGGGCTCGCGGTTGCGGGTTTTGAGGAAGGAGGCGTTGAACGTAGAGACAAGCCGCGCCATCGCCGACCCGCGGGGTGGCGAACCGACGTTTGTTCGGATGTGCTTTATGCCTATCGAATCCGTAGGACTTCACGCAACACGCAGATCTCGACCAATCGCCACCCCTCCGGGGCGTTCGCGGCCGCCCGAAAGAGGTCCACTGGACCTCTTTCGGGCTACGAACTGGCGATGGCGCGGCGGCGCTGCGCGCCTTGACTCCGCGCCGGGGCGGTTTGCGACGTCAGCGCAGAGCCGTGACCTTTGAAGTAACGATAGCTGCCGCGCTCGGCCGCAAGGCCCCGCCGTCAATCCAAACACACCGTCGCCATTCCGCCGCTATCGGTGACGATATCGTTGCAGCCCAAAAGCGGCGTGACGGGCGAGCAGGTGCCGGAGCGGGCGAGACAGACGCCGTCGCATTGGCTCGACGCGGTGCAGACCTTGTTGGCGTCGCGGGTGCGCGTCTGACAGACCCGCGCCCCGGTTTGTCCCACCCTGATGAAATTGCCGCTCTTTTTCTCGCAGGCGTCCTGCGCGGCGCTGGATTGGGGAGGCGCTTCGGGGGCGCGCGGCGGGTCCGGCGTCGGGGCGGGCGCTGGCGGAGCCTCGGTGGCGGCAGGTGGGGCCTCGGTGGCAGCGGGCGGTGCCTCCGCCTCGGCCTCAGCCGCAGGCGGGTCAGCGGCCGGCGCTTCGGCCTGGCCGAACCCCAACTGCTGACAGGACATCAGCAGTACCGTCAGTGCGGCGAAAAGGCCGGCCCGAATCATGCCGGTGCCGCCGCGCGTTTCTGCAGCCCGAGCTTGGCGCGGACCGCCTCGGGGCCGATCACCTTGGCGCCGAGGCTCTCGATGATGGTCACCGCGCGCTCAACCAGTTGCGCGTTCGTCGCCAGGACGCCGCGGCCGAGCATCAGGTTATCCTCGAGCCCGACGCGCACATGGCCGCCGGCCAGCACCGCCGCCGCGACAAACGGCATCTGGTTGCGCCCGAGCGAGAAGGCGGAAAAGGTCCAGTCTTGCGGCACGTTGTTCACCATCGCCAAAAACGTGTTGAGGTCGTCCGGCGCCCCCCAGGGCACGCCCATACAGAGCTGAACCAAGGCTGGGGCGTCAAGAATCCCTTCCGAAACAAGCTGTTTCGCGTACCACAAATGCCCGGTGTCGAAGGCCTCGATCTCAGGCTTGACGCCGAGATGGGTCATCATCCGGGCCATCGCCTGCAGCATGCCGGGCGTGTTGACCATCACGTAATCGGCCTCGGCGAAGTTCATCGTGCCGCAATCGAGCGTGCAGATTTCGGGCAAGCATTGCTTGATGTGTTCCACTCGTGCCGCGGCGCCGATCATGTCGGTGCCGTCAGCGGGCGGCAGCGGGTGCTCGGTCGAGCCGAACACCATATCGCCGCCCATGCCGGCGGTGAGGTTCAAAACGACGTCGGTCTCGGCGGCGCGGATCCGGTCGGTGACCTCGCGGTAGAGCTCCAGCCGGCGCGAGGGCGCGCCGCTGTCGGGCTCACGCACGTGGCAATGCACGATCGCGGCGCCGGCCTTGGCGGCGTCGATGGCGGCCTCGGCGATCTGTTGCGGCGAGCGCGGCACGTGCGGGCTGCGGTCCTGGGTCGAGCCCGACCCGGTGATGGCGCAGGTGATGAAGACCTCGCGGGTCATGGTCAGCGGCATCGGCGGCCCTCCCCTGGTGCGGGGCCGAGTAGGCGGAAAATCGCGGCGCGGATCAAGCGCTAATCCGACCCGGGGCGGGAGGGTCAGGCGGCCAGCGCCGAAAACGGCGCGGGCTGGGCGAGTGGCATCGGCATACCGTAGCTCAGCAGAACTTGCACTTCGTGCGGCTTCAGATCGGGCCGTGCTGCTTGCATCGCCCGCGCCGCGCCGGCGGGCCCGGGCAGCTGCGCGCCGGTGCGGGCGCCGGGCTGGAAACTTTCGGACCAGAGGCCGTTCGACAGAACCAGGTGGTGGGCGTCGAACAGCAGGTGCCAGTAGGCGACGATGCCGCGGGTCGGACACCAGTCGATGCCGGGCTGGCCGACGAGGTCCTTGGCCTTGACCAGGACCTCGGGCGCACCGAACAGCAGCTCGGCCCGCCAGTCGGACCAGAGCAACCGGTGCTGCGGCGAAACGGTCAGGGCGCCTGCATTGCCGAGCGCGCCGGCGGCGATCCGCACCGGGCGGGCGGCGCCGACGGCGAGCGTTTCAGTGGCGCCGATCCAGCGCACGCGTTGCAGCCCGGCGTCGCGGGTAACGATGCGGGCGCCCTGTGCGATGTCTTCGATCGCCGTCGGTCCCTCGGCGGTGTCGATCAGGGTACCGGCGGTGAAACAGGCGATGGTGACGGTCTCGTCGTCGTCGACGTCGGACACCGTGATCCGCTTGCCGACTTCGGCGACCGCCGAGATTTCGGTGATCGCGGGGTAGGATGCACCGTCGGGCGGCAGCAGGTAGGTCTCGCCGCTGGTGAGCGTAACGAAGTAGCCGGTGATCGTCGTCGACGAGCTGCCGCCGTTGTAGGTGATCGTGAGCGAGGCCTTGCCGACGTCCTGGATCAGCACGCCGTTGAAGGTGTCGCCGGCGCTGAATTCGCCGGGCGTGGTGGTCGAGACGGTGACCGGCTCGACCTTGGTCAGCATCGACTGCTTGTAGGCGTTGACGGTGGAGCCGTCGGCAACGAAGGGCTGCGCCGGGTCGATCCGTAACGTGTCGTAGAGCGTGGCCGGCATCGCGATCCCCGAAGATGGCCCGCTTCGCCCCGTGCGTAAGGCAGCGCAGGGGCCAAAACCGGCCGAATTCCCGCGATTATCGGCGGATTTTCGGAAAACTGTTCGGCGCGGTCGAGGTTTCTCCGGGGCAGTGTTCTACGAGCGGAAACAGCAGCCGCGTGCGGCAGGAATTGTCGCCGGGATCAGAACGGCATCGGATGCGCTTTGTGCACCTCGGCGAGTGCCGCCAGCACATCGTCGGACAGCGTCAGGTCGGCGGCGGCCAAGGCGGCGCCGAGCTGGGCATCGTCGCTGGCGCCGAAGATGGAAGACGCGACGAAGGGGCGGGTCAGCGTCCAGGCCAGCGCCATTGTGTTGACGTCGAGCCCGTGCGCGTCGGCGACCGCGCGGTAGGCGTCGATGGCGGGCCAGACCCGGGGCGTGATGCGGCCATTGAGCGTCGACTCGACGGCGCGGCGAGTGTTCGGCGGGGTCACGTCGGGGGCGTATTTGCCGGAAAAGAGCCCCATGGCGAGGGGCGAGAACGGCAGAAGCGCCACGTCTTCGTTGTGGCACAGTTCGGCCAGGTCGAGGTCGGCGTGGCGGCACATCAGCGAGTATTCGTTTTGGATCGACACGGCGCGCGGCAGGCCGTTGTCCTCGGCGATGCGCAGCCACTGCGCGGTGCCCCAGGCGGTCTCGTTCGACAGGCCGAACCAGCGCACCTTGCCGGCGTCGATGACCTTTTGCATCACCTCGAGCACGTCAAGCATATGCGCCTGCGTCTCGGCGCGGTTCTGGCCGGAGGGATCATAGGCCCAATTCTGCCGCATGTGGTAGCTGCCGCGGTTCGGCCAGTGCAGCTGGTAGAGGTCGATGACATCCGTCTTCAGCCGCCGCAGCGAGGCGTCGACTGCCTCTGGGATGATCCGGCCGTCATAGCCCTTGCCGTCGCGGATGAAGCCGCCGTTCTTGCCCGAGACCTTGGTGGCCAAGATGACCTCGTTCCGCCGGCCGGACGCCGCGACCCAATCGCCGATGATCTCTTCGGTCCGTCCTACCGTTTCCGCCTTGACCGGGTAGGTCGGGTACATCTCGGCGGTGTCGATGAAATTGATGCCGGCCGCCAGCGCGCGGTCGATCTGGCGGTGGCCTTCCTCGGCGCTGTTGCGGCTGCCCCAGCTCATCGAGCCGAGGCAAAGCGCCGAGACGGTCAGATCGCTGCGGCCTAGCCGTCGCATGTCCATGATGGTACCCTTTTTTCGTGTGATTTTGGCGGTGCAGAATGTCGGTCCGAGACAGCGAATATCACCGGGATTGGGCGACTTGAATGACGAACCGCAATGAGAGTGTGCACGAGCGTCTGAACCGCGAGCTTTGGCGGTATCGCGTATTCAACCGGCATACCTGGCTGACGGCGCTTGCCGCGGTCGGTATCCTCGCGTTGGTTCTGGTCGCAACCGTGCGCATTCCCGGTGAAATCGCACATCGAACGGGCATCATGGAAACCGCGATGCCGCTGCTGACCGAGGCCGGGCCAAGGCAGGTGCTGACGGTGCGTATCGGCGACGAACGGCGTCTGGTGGACACCCGCGCGACGATCTTGCATCCCGCACGCGGCGAAGAAGTCTGCGTTCGCCTGACCACGGATTGGTTGACCGGGCGGCGGACCGCGGCGTTGGCCGATCCGAGCGCCTGCGGCAGCGATTGATGCGGGTCGGTTTTACCGGGTCGGTCTGAATGGCGAGCCGCTTCGGGGTCTTGGCCGCATAGCGCCGGCTTTGAAAGCTTGAGAACAAAAATAGAACATCTATAATCACCCCATGACCAGCCCGCTGCTGACCCGGACGCGCCGCCGCGAAGAGGCGCGCCCCGCCTTGCCCTTTCTGGGCGATCTGGCGCTGCCCTTGACGCGGGTGCACGAGTTCTGCGGCAATGCGCGGCGGTTTCTGGCGCTCTTGGTAGCGGCGCGGACGCAGGGGCCGGTATTCTGGATTGCGCCATCCTGGGTGCCGGAGCGGCTGAACCCCGAGGCGGCGCAACGACTGGTCAATCCGGGGCGGATCACATTTCTGGACCCGATCCGGGCCGAGGATCTGCTGTGGACAATGGAAGAGGTGCTGCGCTCGGGCGCGGTGCCACTATGCGTGGCCGACTTACCCGCGCCCCCGAGCCTGACCGCGGTGCGGCGGCTACACCTGGCTGCCGAGACCGGTGCAGCCGAGGCCGGCACGCTGCCCTTGGGGCTGCTCCTGACCCCTGGCGACGGCGGTGCGCAGGGGATCGAGAGCCGCTGGCACATCGCAGGCGACCATGGGGCCGAGGGACGCCGCGCCTGGCGGCTCGACCGCCGCCGCGCCCGCACCGCGCCGCCGAAAAGCTGGCACCTGCTGCCCCACAAGGGCGGGTTTCGGCTGCAGGATTTGACCGACGGGCCCTGACCCGATCGCGCACCCACGCGCGCGTAGCTTGCCGCTCAGAAGCCGCCGCGCCGGTTCGGGCCGGCAGGCAATGGGCGCGCGTATCCGGGCCGCAAAGACGGCTCACGCCAGAGTGAGGCGGATGTCAGCCGAGACCGCGCTATGTCTGCGGCATGATCGTGCGGTTCACCCTTGGTCTGGCACTCATCTTCGCAAGCCTGCCGGCTGCGGCGGCGCCGGTGCGCTATGTGCTGGAGCCGGACGACTCGACCGTTGGCTTCACCTATTTCTTCGGCGACCAGCCGGTCCAGGGCTCGATGCCAGTGCAGCAGGCGGAGGTGGCGATCGATTTCGACCGGCTTGCCGCATCCTCCGTCAGGGTGGCGATGAACGCGGCGCGGGCGCGGGCCGGCGTGGTCTTTGCCACCGAGGCGATGCGCAGCGCCGCGGTGTTGGATACAAGGCGCCATCCCGAAATCACCTTCGCCAGCACCGCCGTCAGCGGCGACGTCGCGGGCGCTCGGCTGGCGGGCAACATCACCATCCGCGGCGTGACGCGGCCGGTCACGCTGGACGCGCGGCTTTACCGGCCGAGCGGATCCGCGCCGGGAGACCGCGACCGGCTTGCGATCCTTCTCAGCGGTGCGGTCGACCGGTCTGACTTTGGCGCTTCGGGCTATCCGGAACTCGTGGCGGATCGGATCGAAATTCGGGTCTTGGCTTGGATTCGCAAAGCGCCGTAAGGCCGCCGGTGATCATCGCCGGACACTTCGAGCACCTGGCTGCCGCCACCTAGGCCAAGCGGCGCCAGGCCATGCACCTGACCGCACGGCACATGGGTCGCGGCAAAGGCGCAGAAACGACACCCTTGGGTCGAAAACCGGAGAGCGGCGCGCAATGCCTCGTGGGATGCGCGGCAGAGGATCTGGACCCGACGCATGCGCCTACTGATCTCCTTCGCCGCTTTGCTCTTGTCGGTGGTGCTGTTGCAGCTTTCCTCCGGCGGGGTCGGGCCGCTCGACGCGCTGTCGGGGCTGGCCATCGGGTTTTCCCGCGCCGAGGTCGGTCTCTTGGGCTCGGCGCATTTCCTGGGCTTCTTCATCGGCTGCTGGTGGGCGCCGCGGCTGATGGGCGCGGTGGGCCATTCGCGGGCCTTTGCCGCCTGCACCGCCGCGGGTGCCATCGGACTGCTGGCGCATATGCTGGTGATCGACCCCTATGCCTGGGCGGCGATGCGGGTGGCCACGGGCTTGTGCATCGCGGGCTGCTACACGGTGATCGAATCCTGGCTGCAGGCCAAGGTCACCAACGCCACCCGGGGCCGGGCGATCGGTGCCTACCGGGCGGTCGACCTCGCCGGATCGCTGGCCGCGCAACTGATGATCGGGGTTCTAGAGCCGGCCTCTTACGTCTCATACAACTTGCTTGCGCTTTTGTGTTGCGCGTCGTTGTTGCCGTTGACATTGACCCGGGTGCGACAGCCAGAGATGCCGGAAGCGCCGCGGTTGCGGCCCGGGCTGGCCTGGGCCATGTCGCCGCTGGCCGTCTTTGGCGTGGTGATTGCCGGGCTCACCGGCGCCGCGTTCCGCATGGTCGGGCCGGTTTATGGGCAAGAGGTCGGGCTGGCCGCCGGGCAACTGGCCTGGTTTCTCGCCGCCTTCGTTCTTGGCGGTGCGCTGGCGCAGGTGCCGGCGGGGTGGCTGGCCGACAAATTCGACCGGCGTTGGGTGCTGATCCTGTTTTCAGTGGCCGCCGCCGCGAGTTCTGCGGTGACCGTGGCCGCCAGCACCGCCGGGCTGGCGGCGATCCTGTTCGCGGCGGGGCTTTTCGGATTCACAACGTTTCCGGTCTATTCGGTCTCGACCGCGCATGCCCACGACTTCGCCGAGGTCGACCAGCGTGTCGAGCTGTCGGCGGCGCTGTTGTTCTACTACGCGCTCGGCGCCATCGCTTCGCCCCTGATCGCGTCGGCGCTGATCGAGGCGATGGGGCCCAGCGCCCTGTTCGGCTTCATCGCCCTGGGGCATGCGGCGCTCTTGGTGTTTGGGTTGGCGCGGATGCGGGCCCGGCCGACCAGGGCCGAGCGGACGAGCTATATCTACGCGCCCCGGACCTCGTTCCTGATCGGCCGGCTGACCGCGCGGTTGCGCGGCGGGCGATAGCGATCCGGACGTCGGGCGGTCCTAGGGCACAGCTCATCGCCGTCCTGGGACCACGACCGGGTGATCGGCTGGATCTCCATCCTGGCGCGCGTTGCCGCCGGATCCCAGGCAAGCGGCGGCTGGCGCCGCCCGGCGGCTTGGGCTAAAGCGGGCGCGACCCTGACCCGGACGGCGCGCATGGCACGTATCCTGATCACCTCGGCGATCCCGTATATCAATGGGATCAAGCACTTGGGCAATCTCGTCGGCAGTATGCTGCCGGCCGATCTTTATGCCCGCTACATGCGCGCCCGCGGCCACGAGGTGATGTTCATCTGCGCCACCGACGAGCACGGCACCCCGGCCGAGCTGGCCGCCGCCAAGGCCGGCAAGCCGGTGGCCGAATACTGCGCCGAGATGTGGGCGGTGCAGAAAGAGCTCGGCGACGGCTTCCGGCTGTCCTTCGACAAGTTCGGCCGCTCGTCCTCGCCGCAGAACCGCCGCCTGACGCAGTATTTCGCCGGACGCCTGGCCGAGAACGGGCTGATCGAAGAGCGAGCCGAACGCCAGGTTTATTCCAACGCCGACGGCCGGTTCCTGCCGGATCGCTATATCGAGGGCACCTGCCCCAATTGCGGTTACGATCGCGCCCGCGGCGACCAATGCGAGAACTGCACCAAACAGCTCGACCCCACCGACCTGATCGACCCGCGCTCGGCGATCTCGGGCTCGACCGACCTCGAGGTACGCGAGACCACGCACCTCTTTCTGCGGCAGTCGGCGCTGAAGGACCGGCTGGATGCCTGGATCGACGCGCAAGAGGGCTGGCCGATCCTGACAACCTCGATCGCCAAGAAATGGCTGCACGACGGCGACGGGCTGCAGGACCGCGGCATCACCCGCGATCTCGACTGGGGCGTGCCGGTGAAAAGGGGCGACGCGCCGTGGCCGGGGATGGAGGACAAGGTGTTCTACGTCTGGTTCGACGCGCCGATCGAATACATCGCCGCGACCAAGGAATGGGCCGACGGCGAGGGGAAGGGCGACGGCGCCTGGCGCCGCTGGTGGCGCACCGACGAGGGCGCGGACGACGTCCGCTACGTCCAGTTCATGGGCAAGGACAACGTGCCGTTCCACACGCTGTCGTTCCCGGCCACCATCATCGGCTCCGGCGATCCCTGGAAGCTGGTCGACTTCATCAAATCGTTCAACTACCTCAATTACGACGGCGGGCAGTTTTCGACGAGCCAGGGCCGCGGCGTGTTCATGGACCAGGCGCTGGCGATCCTGCCCGCCGATTACTGGCGCTGGTGGCTGTTGTCCCACGCGCCGGAATCCTCGGACAGCGAGTTCACCTGGGAAAATTTCCAGGCCTCGGTGAACAAGGATCTCGCCGACGTGCTGGGTAACTTCGTCAGCCGGGTGACAAAGTTCTGCCGGTCTCGCTTCGGTGAGGCGGTGCCCGAAGGCGGCGCGCCGGGCGCGCGCGAGACGGCGCTGATCGCGGATCTCTCCGCGCGGGTGCGTGCCTACGAGGGCCACATGGAGGCGATCGAGGTGCGCAAGGCGGCGACCGAGCTGCGCGCAATCTGGGCGGCCGGCAACGAATATCTGCAGGAGGCCGCGCCTTGGGCCGCGTTTAAGGACGACCCCGACCGGGCCGCCGTGATCATCCGCCTGTCGCTGAACCTGATCCGGCTTTACGCGGTGCTGTCGCGACCTTTCCTGCCCGATGCGGCGACGACGCTGCTGGATGCGCTCGACGCAGGCGACGCGGCCTGGCCCGAGGATGTCGGCGCCGCGCTTTCCGCGCTGCCGCCCGGCCACGGTTTCACCGTGCCCGACAACCTCTTCCGCAAGATCACCGACGACGAGCGCGCCGACTGGCAGGACCGGTTCGCCGGGACCCGCGGCTGACCCCGCCGCGCCCCGATCCGTGCTACGCTGGGGCCTGACCCGCCAGCCTGCGGCGGCGCTAGGGCAAGAGGGCGTACCATGACCGACAGTAGGTTGCCGACCGAGCCATCGCGGCGCGCCTACGACGTGGTGATCGTGGGCGGCGCAATCATGGGCTCGTCGACCGCCTGGTTTCTCGCCGACAATCCCGACTTCGACGGCTCGGTCCTGGTCGTTGAACGTGACCCGAGCTACGCGATGTGCTCGACCGCGCACACCAATTCCTCGATCCGGCAGCAGTTCTCGCACCCGCTAAACATCCGCATGTCGCAGTTCACTGCCCGCTTCGTGAAGGACCTGCGCCGGCGGATGGGCGGCGACCCGCGGGTGCCGGACCTGACGATCCAGACCTTCGGCTACATGTATCTGGCCGATACCGAGGCCGCGGCCGCAATCTTGCGCGCCAATCAGACGGTGCAGCGCGCCGAAGGGGCCGAGACCGAGCTGCTGACGCCCGATGAGATCGCCGCCCGTTACCCGTTCTACCGGCTCGACGATATCCTGCTGGGCTCGATCAACCGCAAGGACGAGGGCTATTGGGACGGCGGCACCGTGTTCGACTGGTTCCGCCGCAAGGCCCGCGAGGGCGGGGTCGAATATGTGGCCGGCGAGGTCGTGGCGATGACCCGCGAGGGCGCGCAAGTGACGGGCGTGACGCTGGCCTCGGGGCGTCGCGTCGCCTGCGGCCATGTGGTCAACGCCTCCGGCCCCCGGGCGGCGCGCACCGCGGCGATGGCCGGGCTCGACCTGCCGGTCGAGCCGCGCAAGCGCTTTTCCTGGGTGTTCCGCGCCGAGCGCCCGCTCGACCGCGCGCTGCCGCTGACCATCGACCCCTCGGGCGTGCACGTGCGCCAGGACGGGCCCGAGACCTACCTCGCCGGCGCCGCGCCCGACCCCGATCCGGCGGTGGACCCCGACGATTTCGAGATGGACCCGGGCCGCTGGCTGGACCACGTCTGGCCGGTGCTCGCCACGCGCATCCCGCAATTCGAGGCGATCCGGGTGGTGAGCGAATGGGCCGGGCATTACGCCTACAACACGCTCGACCAGAATGCGGTGGTGGGTCCGCATCCGGAAGTGGAGAACTTCCTGTTTCTCAATGGGTTTTCCGGTCACGGCCTGCAGCAGGCGCCGGCCATGGGGCGTGCCACCGCCGAATGGCTGACCTATGGCGTGTTCCGCAGCCTCGACCTGACGCCGTTGCGCTACGACCGGATCGCCGCCGGCGCGCCGCTGTTGGAGCGGGCGGTGATCTGAGGCGCGGGGCGGCGCGCGTGGGTGGTTTTCGACTGAAGGTGCGTTGACACCGCAGAGCGGAGCCGCGCCATCGCCGACCCGCGGGGTGGCGAACCGACGTTCGTTCTGCTGTGCTTTATGGCAATCAAGTCCGTAGGACCTCACGCGGTGTGCAGGTGTCGACTAATCGCCGCCCCTCCGGGGCGGGTCGGCGATGGCGCGGCGGCCTGCGGCCTTGATTCCGCGCCTGTGGAGGGTTTTTGGCGCCAACCAATCCGCAAGCACGCAAAGTCGCGCCAAAGCCACCCTACCCGCCACCCATGTTGTTCTGCCGGATCGAGACCGCCGTCATGGTGACCGCGGCCCAGACATTCGCCGTGGCAATCGGGTCTTCGGCGAACATCGCCTCGACCGCTGCCCGGTTCGGCGCCTCGAGCAGGAAGAACGAGCCCAGCATCGCCTCACCGTCATCCGCCGTCATCGGGCCCGACAGCAGCACCCTCACCCCGTGCCGCGCCGGGGCGGTGTCGAGATAGGCGCGGTGGGCGGCAAGCACTTCCAACCGGCGCGGCAGAGCATCGGGCTTGTCCAAGGCATGAACCACGAAACGCATCTCTTCCTCCTATCGGAACACCAGGCTGAGGGACGGCACGAAGATCAGGATCAGCGTGACCAGGGTCATCATCACCACGAACGGGAAGGTCCCGGCGAAGATGTCGCCCAGGGTGGTCGACCGGTCCGCAATGGTGGCCTTGACCACGTAGACGGTCAGCCCGAAGGGCGGCGTCAACAGCCCGATCTCGACCGCGATCACGGTGACAATGCCGAACCAGATCAGATCGCCGCCGAGCCCGGTGACGATCGGCAGCGCCAGCGGCAAAAGGATCAGCATGATCGAGGTCGAATCGAGGATCATCCCCATCACGATCACGATGGCGACATAGACCAGCAGGAAGCCGTATAGCCCCAACCCGGCCTCGGTGAACATCCCCGTCACCTCCTGCGGGATCGTCGACAGGGTCAGCATGCGCGAGTACATCGAGGCGGCAACGATCAGCATCAGGATCGAGACCGAGACCAGGCCGGTCTCGACCAGCACGCGCCAGAAGCGGCGCCAGTTCAGCTTGCGCCGCGCCAGCGCCACCAGGATCGCCGCCGCCGCACCCGCCGCGCCGGCCTCGGTGGGGGTGAAGACGCCGGAATAGATCCCGCCCAGCACGATCAGCACCAGCGCCCCGATCGGTGCGAGCTTCGCCGCAGCGCTGCCCCAACTTTCGCCCTCGATCACGGTCGGGCGGTCGGATTGCATCACCATCCGCGGGCGCAGCCGCGCCATGCCGTAGATGCCGAGCCCGAAGACCGTGGCCAGCAGCACCCCCGGCACGATCGCGGCCAGAAACAGCGCGCCCACCGATTGCTCGGCCAAAACCCCGTAGATGATCAGCAACAGCGAGGGCGGGATCAGCATGCCCAAGACCGAGGACCCGGCCACGACGCCGAGCGCGAAGCGGTTGTTGTAGCCGTTGGCGACCATCTGCGGCACCGCCACCCGGGCGAAGACCGCGGCCGAGGCGATGGAGATGCCGGTGATCGAGGCGAAGACGGCGTTCGCCGCCACCGTCGCCATGCCGAGCCCGCCGCGCACCCGCTGCAACAGCCAGGCCGCCACCCGGAACGCGTCTCGGCCGATATCGGCGGCATCGACCACCAGCCCCATCAGCACGAACAGCGGCACCACGCCGAAAAGATAGCGGTTGATCGCCCCGTCGGCGGCCAAGGCCAGGCTGCGCACCGCCACGGTCGGGTTGTCGCGGATGAGCCAGATGCCCAGAAACGACAGCACGATCAGCGCCACCGCGATATGCGCGCCGGAAAAGATCAGCACCAGCATGAAGGCGATGGCGGCGAATCCGATCTGGATCCGGCCGAGATCGGCGGCAAAGACCGCGTAGCCCAGCACCAACAGAACGGCGAAGCCGATGACGAAGGGCCAGCCCTTCGGCGTCTGCAGCACCGTGTGCCGAACCGTCAGCGGCGCCACCCGGCCCTCGCCCACCAGCACCTTGACGTCGAGAAGCGCCTTGGCGGCGAAGGCCAGGCAGGTCAGCAGCGAACCGCCGAAGAGGCAGGCCTTGATCGGCCAGACCGGCGCGGTGAAGACGCCCTGGGCGCCGAAGAACTCGTTCTCGACCCAGGCGTCCACCAGCTTGGGCCAGGTGCCCTGAGCGATCAGCGCGAAGACCGCGAGCCCGGCGGCGTGAAACACCAGCCGGATCGCGGCGGCGGCGAAGGGGCGTTTGTCCTCCAGCGCGCCGATCAGGATGTCGGTGCGGGTCATCCGCCCGGTCATCAGCGCATGCGCCGCCTGCAGAAACACGATGGCGACGATCGAATTGGCGACGATTTCGGCCACGCCCTGGACCGGGGCATTGAGCACGCTGCGCCCGAAGATGTCGGCGCAGATCAGGATCATCAGGCAAAAAATCCAGACCGACGCCGCGCCGCTGACCGCGCCGGTCAGCGCCGCGACGCCCGCCTCGATCCGGTCCGCACCGTGGCGGAGCTGGCGTTCGGTCAGGACCACGCCCGGCCCGGGCCTAACGGTCGTCCCAGGCGATCTTGGGCTCCAGCCCCGCCGCGCGCACCTTGGCCATGTAGGCCGCGATCACCTCGGCGGCGCCGGCATCGGCATTGGCTGCGGCCCAGTCCCCGGCCAGGTTCGGCAGCCCCGCCTTCCAGGCCTCGACATCGGCCATCGGCAGCTCGGTCACCGTCGCGCCGACTTCGGGCAGCTTGGCCAGGAAGGTCTCGTAGCGCGCCATCACCTCTTCGGCATGGGCGACGGTGTAGTCCTCGCCGAGCGCGCGCAGCACCTGGCGCACGTCGTCCGACAGCCCGTCCCAGACGTCCTTGTTGATGCCGAGCCCGCCGGTCATATGCGCGCCGATCCCCACCAGCGTGACGTAGGGCGCCACCTCGTAATGCTTGTTGGGGAAGGCGCCGGTCAGGATCACTACCATACCATCGGCGACGCCGGTCTGGACCTGGTTGTAATAGGTCGGCAGCGCGCCGTTCACCGGCACCGCGCCCAGGTGCTTGATCCAGTTCGCCGAGGGACCGGGGGCGAGGATCTTGCGGCCCTCGAGATCGGCGATCGAGGTCACCGGGAAGTTGGTCAGAAGGTGATAGGTCTCGACCCCGCTGGCGCCCAGGAACACCACGTTCTGGTCGTCCCAGGCTTCCTGCAGCTGCGGCAGTTCGCGGTGTAGCTCGTTCATGATCTGCAGAGTGGCCACCAGGTCGTCGCTGACGAACGGCGTGAAGTAGGTCACGTTCTGCAGGGGCATCTTCGAGCCCTCCCACAGCGTGCCGACCCAGCCGGCATCGGTCAGACCGTCGCCAACCGCCTCCAGCGTGTCCTTGAAGCCGTACAGCGCGCCGCCATAGGCCTCGGTCCATTCGATCCGGTCCTCTGACCCCATCGCCTCGAGCCGGGCATTGGACTCCGCCACCACCAGGGTCGACAACTGCCCGACCCAGGGCAGCACGGTGGGATGGCTCGAGGCCATGGTCAAATTGTAGGTCTCCGCCCCCGCCGCGGTGGCCGCCAGACCAATCGCCAGCGCCGCAATCTTCGTGTTCATCGGTCTCCTCCCTCTATGGTCGCCGCCGGTCATGCGACGGCGTGTTGGCCGGTCGAGAAATCGACCGTGACGGTGATCCGCCCTTCGTTCAAAAGCCAGGGCCGCACGGTGAAGGACCGCGCGCCAGAGCTGTGCATCGGGTCGCTTTCGGCGATCTGCCGGGCGAGGGCCAGGCTGTCGGCGCGGATGATCACCATGCCCTCGCCATTCCAGGTATGCTCGTCATCGGCCCAGAACGGCCCGGCCCCTAGCATGATGCCCTTCTGTTCCAGCTCGACCTGGAATTTCAGGTGCTCTTCGATGTTCTCCATCACCGGGCCCAACCCGTTCGTGGGCGTGGTGAAGACGGCGTAGAGCTGTTTTTGCAGCATACCGGCCGAGGCCTTCAGGATGTCGTCTTTGGTGATCGTCGGTCCGGACATTGGCGCGCCTCCCTATAGCGTCTGACACACTGTGTCGTAGTCGAGCCGGGGCAGCCGCCGGAAGATCTTGGCGGTGTCCGCGTAGCCCAGGTTGATCAGGAAATTCGATTTCAGCGAGGTGCCGTGAAAGAACTCCTCGTCGAGCTTGGCGTTGTCGAAGCCCGACATCGCGCCGATATCGAGCCCCACCGCGCGCGCCGCCAGCATCAGATAGGCGCCCTGCAGCGTGCCGTTGCGGAAGGCGTTGATCTGCGCCGCGGTGGCGTTGTTGCGGAAGATGTCGCTGGCGTCCTTGTTGGGCGGGAAGAGCCGCGGCAGTTCCTCCCAGAAGTTCAGGTCGTAGGCGACGATGGCGGTCACCGGGGCGGCGCGCATCTTGGGTTTGTTAGCCTTGAACAGGCACGGCTCCAGCCGGTCCTTGGCCTCGTCCGACCGGATGAACAGAACCCGCATCGGCTGCTGGTTCATCGAGGTCGGACCCATCTTGGCGATCTCATGGATCCGCCGCAGGGTTTCGTCGGTCACCTCGCGGCCGTGCCAGCCGTAATGCGTGCGCGCCTCTGTGAAGAGCAGCCGCAGCGTGTCCGGGTCGGCGATCAACCGCTCGTCCTGCAGCGCCTGCGCCGCGGCGCGGGCCTCGCGGTCGAGCGTTTCGGTGTCGGTCGGGGGCATGTCCTTCATCGCGTCAGGCCGCCTTCGCCGCCTTGGGCGCCAGGACGAAGTCGAACTCGACGTCCCAATAGGGCCCGTCGAAGCCGACCGCCTTGGCCCGCTCGGGCTCCTCGACGCGGACGAACTCGGCGATCAGCGACTGCTTGACCCCGAACACGGCGTCCGAGTGCAGGTATTCGTCGTCGGGGTCGAAGATATGCGTGGTCAGCTCGTCATAGCCGTCCTTCGACACGATGTAGTGCAGATGCGCCGGCCGGAACGGGTGCCGCCCCAGGCGCCGCAACAGGTCGCCTACCGGCCCGTCGGCGGGGATCGAGTAGTGCTTGGGCCGCACAGCGCGGAACCAATAGGTGCCGTCGGCCCCGGTCCGGAACACGCCGCGCAGGTTGAAATCGGGCTGGATGCCCTTTTGCTGGACGTCGTAGAAGCCTTCGTCGTTGGCCTGCCAGACGTCGATCTTGACGCCCTCCAGCGGGTTGCCATCGACGTCGCGCACTGTGCCGCGGACCACCATATCGTCACCCTTCTGGTCGAGGCAGATGTTGTGGCCCATCTGGTATTCCGGCGCGTCGCCCACATGGAACGGCCCCAGCACGGTGTTCTCGCTGGCGCCGGTGGGCCGCCGCGAGTTCACCGCGTCGACCAGCATCGACACGCCCAGGACGTCGCTGAGCAGGATGAATTCCTGCCGCCAGTCGTCGCACATATGGCCCGTGCGGGTCAGGAACATGATCGCCTCGAACCACTCCTCCTGGGTCGGCTCGATCTCCTTGATCGCCTCGTGCAGCTTGCGGGTGATCACCTCCATCACCTCGCGCAGCCGGTCGCTTTCGGCGTTCTTGTTGCGGCCAGCGACGACCTCGGCCGAGGTCGCTTCGGTGAAGTAGCCCAGTTCGTGTGCATCCATTGTCTGTTCTCCTCAGCGGGCCAGGATCTTGGTCATCACCCGGCGCAGGTCACCCGCCGGATCGTCGGTCACCGCGCCCGCGCGCCATGCGACGTGCTGGTCGGGCCGGGTCAGCACGCAGCCCGAATCGGTGATCTCGCGCGCCCGGGCCCAGTCGCCGGTGTGATCGACGTATTTCATCCGCGGTCCGATGATGTGCACCGCGATCTCGATGCCAAGCGCGTCGCCCACAGTCTTCGCCGCGCCTTGCCAGGCCTCGCCGCCGATCCCGGTCAGCAAGGTGAACTTGCCCCGGCCACAGAGATCGAGGGTCGAGAATTGCGCCCCGGTGTCGTGGTCGAAGACCCAGGAATGCGGCAGGCGCGCGCCGGGCCAGGTGGTGGGCTGGTAGTGCAGTTCGGCATCGAGCTCGAAGGCCGGCTCGATCTGCCCGTCGGTTTCGATCGCGTCCGAGCGGTAACGCTGGTTCATCTCGACCCCGTGGGCGTCGAATTCGTACTTCTTGAAGGCGATCGCCTCGCGGATCGCGGCACGCTGCGTCTCGGCCTCGGGCGTCGCGTCGCAGCGCGCCAGAAGGTTCTGCTGCATCACCTCGGGGTCCACGCCCTCGGCCATGCCCAGGGCCTCGAAGATCGGCCCGAACTCGGCGATCGACTGGTTGGCGCGCGTCACGATCTGCTTGGCCACCGGCGCGCGTTCGGCATTGTAGCTCTCGAGCAGCGCCGCCCCCGCCTGCCCCTTCAGCACCGCCGCCAGCTTCCAGGCGAGGTTGAAGCTGTCCTGGATCGAGGTGTTCGACCCCAGACCGTTCGACGGCGGATGCCGGTGCGTGGCGTCGCCCATGCAGAACACCCGGCCCGCCGACATCGTCGTGGCGTACATATTGTTGACCGTCCAGGTGTTGGCGCTGAGAAGCTCGATCTCCAGCTCCGGATCGCCGACGAGCTGGCGCGCCACCTGTGTCGCCATCGCCGCGTCGACCTCCGGCGCTGGCTGGCTGATGTCGTAGCCCCAGACGATCAGCCACTCGTTCCAGGGCCGCACCATGCGCACCAGCCCCATGCCGATGCCGCCCACATCCGCGCCGGGCTGCATCACCCAGTAAAGCACGCTCGGCCGGTGCGCGACGTAACGCGACAAGTCCGCTCGGAACAGGATGTTCATCGACCCGCCGACGCCCATCTTGCCCTCGAAGTCCAGACCCGCATGCTCGGCCACCAGCGAATTGCCGCCATCCGCGCCGACGAGGTACTTCGATCGCACCTGATACTCCTCGCCCGACAGCCGGTCGCGGCAGGTCGTCGTCACGCCGTCGGCGTCCTGTTCGTGGCTGAGGTATTCCGTCGACATCCGCGCTTGCGTGCCCCGCGAACAGGCGGTCTTGAAGAGAAGCGGCTCCATGAAGGTCTGCGGCAGGTCGTTCATGTGGCAGGGTGAGGATAGGTGGTGCTCGGCCCGGCTCAACGGGTGCTTGCCCCAGGACTTCATCCGGCCGATTTCCTCGCCCGCGAGGCTTTCGCAGAACACGTTCTCGCCCATCAGGTCCTGCTCGGTGGCGTGCATATAGGCCTCATCCTCGACCTCGCGGCCGAGATCGCGCAGCACCTCCATCGTGCGCTGGTTGGTGATATGCGCCCTGGGCGTATTGGCGAGCCACCGGTAGCGGTTGATCGCCATGTTCTCGATGCCGTAGCTCGACAAAAGCGCCGCCGTGGCGGACCCGGCCGGGCCGGTGCCGATGATCAGAACATCCGTTTCATACTTTGCCATGGCGGCGTCTCCCGTCTGCTTGCGTTACGACCGCGGATCCCAGAGCCGCCCGTCGAATTCGGCCTCGTAGGCCTTGCCGTCGGGATAGCTCACAAGTTCCAGCTGCATGCCCCAGGGGGCGAGGAAATAGACCCAGGTCTCGCCCGCAGACGGCCCCTCGGTCATCGTCGTCGGGTTGCCCAGCACCTGCACGCCATTGTCGCGCAGATAGGCCACGGCAGCCTCCATATCGTCGACGTAAAACGCGATGTGATGCCCGCCAATGTCCGAGTTTCGCGGCCCGGTCATGGTCTGGTCCGGCGCGGTGTACTGAAAGATCTCCAGGTTCGCGCCATTGCCGCAGCGCATCAGCCGCATCTCGGGGATCGTCGCTTTGGCGTCAACGTTCAGATGATCCGCCATCCAGGTCGAGTCGCCACCCGAAAACGGCCCCAGCGGATAGAACTCGCCGCAGCCCAGCACGTCGCGGAAAAACGCCACCGCCTCGCCGAGATCCGGCACGGTGAAGCCGATATGGTCGATCCCCTTCATGCCCGGCAGCCCGCCATGGCCCCCCGCCAGCGCCGGCACCGCGAATGCCGCGCATAGGCCTGCCAAAATCGTCCTCCGCATCGGATTATCCTCCTTTTGTGTTGGCTTGCGTCCCGGGCCCGATCAGCCGCCGCCGCACCGGGAAAAGCTGCAACCCGCTTCGTTCGGAGATCAGCCCCCAAAGGCCGCGTGGGGCGAACAGCATCACGCCGATGCCGATCAGTCCTAGCAGCATCAGGTACCACGACCCGTAATCGGCCAGGACCGATTGCAGCACGAAGAACACAAGCACGCCCAGGATCGGCCCCTCGATGGTGCCGATGCCGCCGATCACCACGATGAAGATCACGTAGGCGGTCCAGTCGACCACGCTGAACGCCGCGTCCGGCGAAATCCGCGCCTTCTGCATATAGATCAGCCCGCCGGCGAGCCCGGTGCCGAAGGCCGAGACCAGGAAGACGACCCACTTCATCCGCCCGGCATCGACGCCCACCGACCGCGCCGCCTCGATGTTGTCGCGCACCGCAGCCAGGGCGAGGCCGCGCTTGGTGCGCAAAAGCCAGTAGATCCCGCCGATCGTGGCCACCGCCAGCGCCAGCGCCAGCCAGTAGGCCAGGATGTCGCGCGCCGCGCTGGTCTTGACGTCGAACAGCGCTTTGATGGCGTCGACGAACCACATGTCGCGGGTCGCCGACCGCGGCAGCGAGGTGCCGGTGCCGCCGCCCACCGCCTTCCACTGCGCCACCGAAAGCCGTGTGACTTCGGCGATCACCCAAGTGCCGATGGCGAAATAGGCACCCGCCAGGCGGAAGGCGAAGAACGCCGTCGGAAACGCCAGAACCAGCGCCGCGACGCCGGCCGCCAGCACCGCCGGCACCGGGTCCAGCCCCCACAGGATCACCGCGCCGAACAGCGCATAGGCCCCGAAGCCCACAAACGCCTGCTGCCCCACCGACACCAGCCCGCCATAGCCGGCCAGCAGGTTCCAGAACTGCGCCAGGACCAGCATCGTGAGGATGAAGAACAAATCCTGGATCAGCCCGCGCGACGCGAAGGCTGGCGCGACGATTAAGAGCGCCACGACGGCCACGGCCACAATGGCCGCCACCGACGACGCCCGGGTCCGGGTGGACACCTGATAGGCCATCAGTCGCTCCCCCGCGGAAAGAGGCCCCGGGGCCGCAGCAGCAGAACGACCAGAAACGCGACATGGCCCGCCAAGATCTGCCATTCCGGGTTGATCGCCGCCCCCACGGTCTGCGCTACCCCGATGATGATCCCGCCCGCCAGCGTGCCCCAGAGCGAGCCCAAACCGCCGATGATCACCGCCTCGAAGGCGTAGATCAGCCGCGCCGGCCCGATCGAGGGGTCAAAGTTGGCCCGCACGCCCAGATACAGCGCCGCGATCGTCACCACGACCATCGCGATCCCAGTCGCCGTCGCGAAAACCCGCCCCGGCCGGATCCCCATCAGCGAGGCCGTCACCGCATCGTCCGAGGTCGCCCGAAACGCCCGCCCGATGGCGGTGCGATAGAAGATCTGGTTCAGCGCCACGATCACCAAAACCGCGCTGGCAAAGGTCATCAGCGGCATCACGCCCACGTTCACCGGCCCCAGCGCCAGCGACGCCGTCTCCAGCGCCCCCGCCGAAATCCGCTGGCTGTCCGCCGAGAAGCCCTCAAGCAGCACGTTCTGCAGCACGATCGACAGCCCGAAGGTCACCAGTAGCGGCGGTAGGATGTCCTCGCCCAGCGTCCGGTTCAGCACGAATTTCTGCAACGACCAGCCGATCAGAAACATCACCGGCGCCGCCACCAACGCGGCCAGAAACGGCCCCAGCCCCAACGCCGTCACCAGGACCAGGATCAGATAGGCCCCCATCACGATCAGATCGCCATGGGCAAGGTTCACCAGCCGCATGATCCCGAAGACCAGGCTCAGCCCCGCGGCAAAGAGCGCATAGAGCCCGCCCAAGAGAACGCCCTGCACGATGGTGTCGACCCAGATCACCGCGATGGCTCCTTCATCTGGCAAGAAATATCTCGGGGGTCTGGGGGCAGAGCCCCCAGCCGGTCGACGCGCAGAGCGCGGCGAAACCGCTCGAAATTCTGCGCTGCAGTACCGACGTGATACCGACGTAGTACCGACGTTTTACAGACAGCCGAAATTCCCCCAATTTCCGGGGTGTCCGGCCGCAATTGGCTGCGCCAATCGCGTCCCCGCACTCGGCGCGTACTGGCGCACGCGCCAGTCATTGCGCCTTCGCCCCGAAATACGCCTCGTGGATCGCCTCGCGGCCAATCTCGCCCGGCCGCCCCTCCAGCGTCACGCGGCCCTCCATCATGCAATAGACCCGGTCGGCCACCTTCAGCGCCTGGCCGATGTCCTGCTCGACCACAATGACGCTTGCGCCGCTCTCCTTGATCTTCGGCAACGCCGCGTAGATGTCCTTGATCACCACCGGCGCCAGCCCCAGGCTGATCTCGTCGCACAAGAGCACCTCGGGGTTCGACATCAGCGCCCGGCCGATGGCGACCATCTGCTGCTGCCCGCCGCTGAGCGCCGTGCCGGGATTGTCCTTGCGCTCCTCAAGGATCGGGAACAGCGCATAGACCGTCTCCAGCGTCCAATAGCCCGAGCCATGCGCATGCGCCGCCAACGTCGCCGCGCCACGGCCCAGCATCGCATCCAGCCGGTCGCCGAAATCCCGCCCGCCCTTGTGCTGGCCGCCGATCACCAGGTTCTCCTCGACGCTGAGCGACGGAAACAGCCGCCGCCCCTCGGGCACCATCGCGATGCCGCGCTTCATCACCGTGTCCGCCGGCAGCGCGCCGACCTCGGCCCCGTCATGCCGGATCATGCCGGGCGCGTTCCGCAAGACCCCCGCGATCGAGCGCATCAGCGTCGTCTTGCCAGCCCCGTTGGCGCCGATGATCGCCACCGTCTCGCCGCGCTCCAGCCGGATGTCGACGCCGAAAAGCGCCTGGAAATCGCCGTAGAACGCCGTCAGTCCGTGGGTCTCAAGCAGGCTCATACCTCGATCCCCAGATAGATCTCCTTGACCTCGCGGCTCTCCATGATCTCGGCCGGATCGCCGATCCCGATCACCCGTCCGAAATCCAGCACCAACAGCCGCTCGACCACCGCGGTCAGGGCATGCAGTACATGCTCGATCCAGATGATCGTCGTGCCCTGACCGTGGATCTCTCCGATGGTGGCGATCAGCGCGCCGCATTCGGCATCCGTCAGCCCGCCCGCGATCTCGTCCAGCAACAGCAGCTTCGGCCGCGTCGCCATCGCGCGGGCCAGCTCCAGCCGCTTGCGCTCCAAAAGCGACAGCCCCCCCGCCGGCTCGTTCGCCCGCCCGATCAGCCCCGTCTCGTCCAGCACCTCGGCGCAGAATCCGTGCACTTCGGCCTCGCGCGCGTCCTGCCCGAAAGCCGCCGCAACGACGAGGTTTTCGAACACCGTCAGCTTCTCGAAGGGCTGCGGGATCTGGAACGACCGGCCGATCCCGTTCAGGCACCGTGTCATCGCCGGCACCCGCGTCACGTCCCGCCCCAGAAACCGGATTGTCCCGGCATCCGAAAACAGGTTCCCGGTGATCAGGTTGAACAATGTCGACTTGCCGGCGCCGTTCGGCCCGATGATGCCCAGCGCCTGGCCCTCGGGCACCTCGAAGCTTACCCCGTCGGTGACCTTCAGCGAGCCAAAGCTCTTCGACACGTTCTGCAGCGCCAGGATCGACATCTCACTCCTTCGCCCGCGTCAGTGCGGCGGGGCCCCGTCCGTCAGGACGGGGAGAAACCAGAGTCCCGGCCCCGGGGCCGGGACACAATTCGGTCGTCAGACGATGGCCTCCATCGTGCCGCCGGTCGGCACGTCGGGCGCGGTCTGGTTGTCGACGATGACAAGGTCATAGCCGCCGCCGTCCTTCAGCCGCCACTGGCCGCCGACGAGCGGCGTCTTGGCCACGTTAGCCGCCGCAAACGGCGGCAGCTTGGCGCCGTTCCAGGCGATCGGCCCGACCACCGTGTCGAGGCTCGAGGCCGCGATCGCCTCGGCCACCGCATCCGGATCGCCGGCATCGTCGACCCGGCCCATCACGTCGGCGGCAAGCTCGAACAGCGCGTGCACGAAGCCGATCGGCTGGGTCCACTGCTTGCCCGTCGCCGCCTCGTAGCCCGCCGCGACCTCGGCGGACGACTGGCCGGTTAGCGACGACGCGAACGGGTGCGACGGCGACCACCAGACCTCCGACGACAGATTGTGCCCGGTGTCGCCCAGGGCCTCGACCGCCTGCGGGAACAGGATCGCCTTGCCGATCGAAGCGGCTTTCGGCGTGAAGCCCTGCTGCTTGGCCTGGGTCCAAAACGTCGTGAAGTCAGGCGGGATCACCACGCCGGTGACGATCTCGACGCTGGCTTGCTTGAAGGCGTTGATCTGGGCCGAGAAATCGTCGGTGAGGTTCTGATAGCGGCCTGGATCGGTGAGCGCGTAGCCAAGGCTATCCAGCACCGGCGGGAAGCCCACCACCGGATCGCCCCAGGCATTGCCGTCGCCGTCGTTGGGAAAGAGCCCGCCCACCGACTTGTTGGTGTCGAGCTGGCCCCACATGTTGGTGAAGACCGCGATCACGTCCTCGAGCCCCCAGAAGAAGTGATAGGCATAGGCGAAGGGCTCCCACGAGCCGGGATCGCCGGGATTGCCCTGCTGGCCGATGAACCAGGGCTGCCACGGTGCAACGGTCGAGATCACCGGTACCTCTTCGTTCTCGCAGGTCGTGGCCACCGGGTTCGTCGTCTCCGGCGTCGAGGCCACCAGCATCAGGTCGACCTCGTCGTCGACGATCAGCTCCTTGGCCACCTCGGCCGCGCGGTTGGGGTTCGACTGGCTGTCCTTGACGATCACCTCGAAGTTGGACGCCGCCTCGGTGCCGGCAAAGCCGTCGAGGATGAACTGGTCGGCCTCGGCGAAGGCCGCCAGCGGCCCCGATTGCGGGCTGACATAGCCCAGCTTGATCTTCGCGCCTTGCGCGATCGCCGGCGCGGCGAGCCCGCCCGCGGCCAGGGTCAATCCGGTGGCGGCGGATGATTTCAACAGTTTCCTGCGTGTGAGCATGTCTCTCCTCCCTCGAGATGTCTCAATGAACCGGCGTCTCGCCGGCCCAAGCGGCCTGCAGCAGCGCGCGGATCGCGTCGCGCTCGACAGGCTGCGGGTTCCAATACGGGTTCTCGGTGGCCTGGCGCGCCGCCACGTCCAGATCGGCCTCGGCCAACCCCAGGTCGCGCAGCGCCAGCGGTGCGCCGACCTTGCGGGCGAAGCGATGCAGCGCCAGCCCGGCATTGTCGCCGCCATAGATGTCACAGACCGGGCGCAGCAGGTCCGGCACCGCGCGGGCGTTGAACGCGGTGGCGTGCGGCAGAACGACGGCATGGGTCTCGGCATGCGGCAGCCCGAAGGAGCCGCCCAGCGTGTGGCAAAGCTTGTGGTGCAGCGCCATGCCGACCTGCCCCAACACCGTGCCGCACAGCCAGGCGCCGTAAAGCGTCTCGCCGCGCGCCTGAAGGTCGCCGGGATCGGTCAAAACCCGCGGCAGCGCGTCGTGGAACGCCTGCAGCCCTTCAATCGCCAGCGCCGTCGAGACCGGATTGCGGTTTTGCGCGTAAAGCGCCTCGGCCGCATGCGCCATGGCGTTGAGCGCGCTGGTCACGGTCATCGCCACCGGCAGGCTGCGCACCAGTTCGGCGTCGTAGAGGATCACCTCGGGCTGCACCTTGGGGTCGCTCACGGTGGTCTTCCGCCCGGCTTCGGTTTGGCCCAGGATCGGCGTCGCCTCGGACCCGGCATAGGTCGTCGGCACCACGATTTGCGGCAGGTCGGTGCGGTAGGCGATGGCCTTGCCGAGCCCTGTGGTCGACCCGCCGCCCACCGCGACCAGGCAATCGGCGCCGGTCTCGGCCACGTGCCGCACCGCCTCGTCGGTCACCTCGACCGGGGTGTGCATCGCCGCGCGGGTAAAAACGCCGGCGGCCAGCGGTCCGATGTCTTCGGCAAAGGCCATCGCGGTGTCCGATTGCGGCGGCGTCGACAGCACCATCGCCCGGCTGCAGCCCAAAGCCCGGATCTCGTCGGCCACCCGATGCCGCGCGCCGGCGCCGAAGGCGACGCGCACCGCGGCGGTCGTGGCCTGAAATTCCGGCTGAAAGTACGACATGGCGCCCCCCGGCCCGCGTACCGGGCCTGATCGGGGTTATAGGGCGGCCGATTTCGAAACTTGATCGAATCTCTGCGGGTCTACATAACGTGATGTTATGAAACTGGACCCGCGTCACTTGGAAATCCTGGCGGCCGTCGTCGACGAAGGCGGGCTGACCGAGGGTGCAAGGGCGCTCGGCAAGTCGCAGCCGAGCCTGTCGCGCACGCTGTCGCAGCTCGAACACCGCATCGGCGCGCCGCTCTTCGAGCCCGGGCGCCGGCCCTTGCGGCCAACCGAACTGGGCCGTGCGCTGGCCGAGCGCGGGCGGCAGGTCCTGACCGCCAACGCCGCCGCCTCCAGCATCGTGACCAAGTATCGCGGCGGCAAGTCGGGCCTGGTGCGCGTCGGCGGCACGCCAGTCTTCATGGACGGGGTGATCGCCGGCATGATCGCCGATTTCCAGCAGCAGAACCCCGACGTGCGGATCGACCAGTCCTATGGCTATGCCGAGGACCTGACCGCGGCGCTGACCGCCGGCACGCTGGATCTGGCGATCTGCCCGATGCGCCGGGACGCCCGCGCCGAGGGTGTCGAGTTTCAGCCGATCCTGCCCGGGCTCAACGTCGTCGCCTGCCGCGCCGGACATCCGCTGATGCGGCGCACACTGGTGACGCCGGCGGATCTGGCCGAGTTCCCCTGGATCGCGCCGCCGGTCGACAGCCCGCTCTACAAGGACCTGCGCCGGGCGTTGGCCAATATCGGCACCGAGGCGTTCAAGATCAGCTTCACCGGCGGCACGCTGGCCTCGGTGATCAGCATCCTGACCGGATCGGACGCGCTGACCGTCCTGCCCTATTCCGTGGTATTCATGCTGCGGCGGCAAAACACGCTCGGCGCGCTGTCGCTGCAGATCGGCCATCCCGACCGCGACCTGGGGCTGTTGACGGCACGGGCCGCGCCCGCTTCGCCCGCCGCCGCCCGATTCAAGGCCTTCGTCGCCAAGCAGTTCGGCGGGCTGGCGGTGACGATCCAGCAGCACCAGCAGGACATGCTGTGGCGCGGCGCACGTTGACGCCGCGACGCCGGTTCAAGACGCGCTTGGCCCGCCCCGCAGCGGCAGCGATAGCGTCACCCGCACCCCCGGGTTCAGCGGCTCGACCCGCATCGCCCCGCCATGGGCCGCCGCCACCGCATCGGCAATCGCCAGCCCCAGCCCGCTGCCCGCGCCCGGCGACAGCTGCGAAAACCGCGCGACTGCGGCCGGAATATCGGGCTCGGCGATGCCCCGGCCGTCGTCGGAGATGCTGATCTCGACCGCCGTGCCGGCACGCTCGGCCGCGACGCACACCCGGGCAAGCCCCGGCCCGCCATGGGTCAGGGCGTTGTCGATGAGATTGCTGACCGCCTCGCGCAGCATGGTCGGATCGCAGGTCAGCGTGCCGACATCTGCCGCCACCTCCAGATCGACGGTGACCCCGGGACCGGCTGCGCGGCGGCCCGGCGCGACCCAGATGCCGAGGCTGTGCGCCAGATCGACGGTCTCGAATTGCGAGGCCGGGCTCGTCGCCTTGGCGCGTTCCAGCATCAAGAGCCGCTGGGTCAGATCGGCGGTGTCGCGCGCCGCACCCAAGAGATCGGCCGACCGGGCGCGCGCCTGCGCCTGCGTCGGCGCCGCGTGCACCGCCTCGGCCAGGGCCAGCACGCCGGCGATCGGGTTGCGCAGCTGATGCGCGGCGTTCGAGATGAACTCGGCCTGGGCGCTCATGCTGCGCGAGACCTGGGCGAAGAGCGAATTCAACGTCTCGACGATGCCGGTGACCTCTTCGGGCACCGGCCGCCGGATCGGCGACAGCTCGTCGCTCGAGCGCCGCTCGATCGCCTGCTGAAGATCGATCAGCGGTCTCAGCCCCAGGCGGATGCCGAACCAGACCACTAGCGCCACCGACACGATCAGCCCGCAGATCGCGATCAGCGAACGCAAGACGAGGTCGCGCATGAACGCGCTGCGCACCGCGGTGTCCTGCCAGACCGTGGTGGTGAAGACGCCGCTGAAATCGTCGATCTCGGTCTGGGTCTGCAGCCGCACGCCGCTGACCTCGCGGCCCAGATAGGTGGCCTGGAAATAGGTCGGGCCGGTTTCCACCGTCGCGGCGCGCGGGATCCCCACCGGCGGCGTGGCATAGCCGGCTACGATCACGCCGTCGGGGGCGTAGACGTGGTAGAAGACGCGCCCGCCAGAGGTGTCCGACAGAATCTGTTCGGTCCTGGGCGACAGCGCGTCGCCGCCCGAGATGGCGACGTCGTTCGACACCGCCAGCGCGGCCGACAACAGGCTCCGGTCGAAGACGTCGGCGGCGGTGCGGCGCGCAGTGTCGAGTTGCCAGAGCCCGGTGGCAAACGCGATCGCCAACAGCGGCAGCAGCACGATCAGCGTCAGCCGGACGCGCAAGGACAGGGCGCGCCTCATGGCGGCTCGACCGCCAGCGCATAGCCGATGCCGCGGCTGACCCGGATCCGGACGCCATGCCGCGCCAGGCGTTTTCTCAGCCGCGAGACGTAAACCTCGATCACCTTCTCGTCGGTCTCGCTGCCGGTGCCGTAGACCTGGTCGAGCAGCGCCTGTTTCGACACCGCCCGGCCGCCGGCCTCGGCCAGCGACGCCAGCACGGTCAGTTCGCGCCGCGGGATATCCAGCGCCGCGCCGTCCTTGCTGAGCTGCAGACTTTCGAGGTCGAGCCGCAGGCTGCCCAAATCCAGACTGCGGCGCGGCGGGGTGTGCTTGCGCCGCCCCAGCGCCCGCACCCGCGCCGCCAGCTCGTCCATCGCAAACGGTTTGCCCAGGTAGTCGTCGGCGCCGGCATCGAGCCCCGTTATGCGGTCCTCGGTTCCCGACCGCGCGGTCAACAGGATCACCGGCCGCGGATCGCCGCGTCGACGCATCGCCGCCAACAGCTCGAGCCCGCTCTTGCCCGGCAGGTTGATGTCGAGGATCACCAGATCGGCGCCCTCCTGGCCCAGGAATGTGTCGGCGGCCGCGCCGTCGTGCAGCAGGTCGACCGAATGGCCGTCATCCTGCAGCCGGTAGGCGATGCCCTTGGCGAGGCTGACGTTGTCTTCGACCACCACGATCCGCATGGCCCGAATTTTCGCGCCGATGAAGGCTTGGTGCAAGCTTCAGGGTCCAGGGTGGCGCCGTCAGGCCGGACAAAACCGGTCTCAATGCGATGCGGGCGGCCACAGCGCCCGCGATATGGGAGGACACCATGACCATCATCACCACCACCCGTCGGGTGGCGCTCGGCCTTGCGGCTGCGGCCGCCGCGAGTTTCGCCACCCAGGCCCATGCCGGCGGGCACGGCATCGATCTGGCCGGCAAGACCGTCGAATGGGTGATCCCGTTCTCGGAGACCGGCGGCTCGGCGAAATGGGCCAATTTCTACGCCCCGCTGCTCAGCGAGGCGCTGCCCGGCGAACCCACCGTGGTGGTCAAGTTCATGCCCGGCGCGGGCTCGACCAAGGGCGCCAACTGGTTTCAGGAGCAGAGCTACGACGACGGCACGCTGATCTTCGGCTCGTCGGGCTCGACCCAGTTCCCCTATCTTCTGGGCGATCCGCGCGTGCGCTACGAGTATAACGACTGGAACGTCGTTCTGGCCTCCGGTACCGGCGGCGTGGCCTACCTGCCGCCCGATCTGGCCGGCATGATGAACGGCCTCGACGCCAGCGCACTGCAGGGCACCGACTTCATCTACGGCAGCCAGGGCGCCACGCGGCTCGATCTCGTGCCGCTTCTGGCCTGGGAGATGCTGGGTCTGCAGGTCGAGCCGGTCTTCGGCATCAAGGGCCGCGGCGACGGCCGCCTGATGTTCGAGCGCGGCGAGGCCAACATCGACTACCAGACCTCGTCCTCGTATCTCAAAGGCGTCACCCCGCTGGTCGAGGCCGGCACCGCCGTGCCGATGATGTCCTGGGGCGCGCTCGACGCCGACGGCAACATCGTCCGCGACCCGACCTTCCCCGACATGCCGACCTTCAAGGAGGTCTGCGAGGCGACCCCGGGCTGCGAGACCTCGGGCGAAAAGTGGGATGCCTGGAAGGCGTTCTTCGTCGCGGGCTTCCCGGCGCAGAAGATGGTGTTCCTGCCTGCGGGTGCGTCGAACGATGCAATGGTCACCTACAAGGCCGCTTTCGACGCGATCAAGGCGCGTGACGACTTCGCCGAGATTTCGGCCGGCCGGCTCGGCGTCTACCCGCAGATGACCGGCGACGAGGCCACCGGCGCCCTGGCGAGCGCCACGCAGGTGCCCGACTCGGCCAAGGCCTTCGTGGTCGGCTGGCTGCAGGACCGCTACGGCGTGTCGCTGAACTAACACTCCCCCGCCCCGTCCGCGGCATTTTCGCGGGCGGGGCACACCCCCTTTCCCTTTTGCGAAAGCCGCCGCCATGGAATTCCTGTCGGTCGCCCTGCCCGCCCTTTCCGACGCGGCGGGCCTGATCCTGCAACCGCTGGTCCTGGGCTATCTGGTCCTTGGCGTGGTCATGGGGCTGGCGATCGGCGTCTTTCCCGGGCTCGGCGGTATCGCCGGGCTGTCGCTGCTGTTGCCCTTCATGTTCGGCATGGACCCGGTCCTGGGCCTCGCACTGATGATCGGCATGGTGGCCGTGGTGCCGACCTCGGACACCTTCGCCAGCGTACTGATGGGCATCCCCGGCTCGTCGGCAAGCCAGGCCACGGTGCTCGATGGCTTTCCGCTCGCCAAGAAGGGCGAGGCGGCGCGGGCGCTCTCGGCCGCCTTCGCCTCGTCGCTCTTCGGCGGGCTCGTCGGCGCGGCGTTCCTGACGCTCTTCATCCTGGTGGCGCGGCCGATCGTGCTGGAGTTCCGCACGCCGGAACTGTTGATGATCACCGTCTTCGGCCTGTCCATGGTCGGCATTCTCGCCGGCCGCGTGGCGCTGAAGGGTATCGTCGCGGCGGGCTTGGGCATGATGGTCGGCACCATCGGCGAGGGCGACAGCGCCGGCGCCTTGCGCATGGCGACCTACGACATGCCGTATCTCGTCGACGGGCTGAAGCTGGTGATCGTGGGCCTCGGCATCTTCGCGATCCCCGAGATCGTGGCGCTTCTGCGCCAGGACCGGGCGATCTCGGAAGGCGCGGTGCTGGGCGGCGGCTGGGCCGCGGGCCTGCGTGACTGGTTCGCCAACAAGTGGTTGTCGGCGCGCTGTTCGATCATCGGCGTCGTGGTCGGCGTGATCCCCGGCCTCGGTGGGTCCGTCGTCGACTGGATCGCCTATGGCCACACCGTGCAAACCACCAAGGACAAGTCCAAGTTCGGCTCGGGCGAGGTGCGCGGCGTGATCGGCCCGGAATCGTCGAACAACGCCAAAGAGGGCGGCGGTCTGGTGCCGACGCTTCTGTTCGGCATTCCCGGTTCCGGCTCGATGGCGATCTTCATCGGCGCCATCGCGCTTCTGGGATCCGGCAATATCGAGGTCGGCCCCTCGATGCTGAAAAACAACCTCGACATCACCTATGCCATCGTCTGGCTGCTCGCGCTGGCCAACGTCGCCGGCACGCTGATCTGCATCGCCTCGTCGGGCGGCATCGCGCGGCTGACGACGATCCCGTTCAGCCTGCTCGCACCGTTTCTGTTCATGATCATCGCCTTCGCCGCGTTCCAGTCGGGGCAGAACCTGATGGACCTGGTCGCCCTCTTCGCGATCGGGCTTCTGGGCATCCTGATGCGCCGCTTCGACTGGTCGCGGCCGGCCTTCCTGATCGGCTTCGTCCTGTCGAACCCCGCCGAGACCTATGCCAATCAGGCGGTCCAGATCGCCCGCTCGCGGTTTCGCAAGGGCTTCGAGGAGGGCATCGACTACATCTTCTCGCCCATCGTCATCGTGCTGATCGTGATCACGGTGATCTCGGTCGTCGTCGGCCTGCGCCAGGCCAAGACGATCATGGCCGAGGGCGCCGTCGACTCGGGCCGCAAGCGTGCGCCGATGATCTTCCTGCTGGCGGTGCTCGCCTACCTGGTCACCGCCTTCGTCAACGCCTCGCTGATCCCCGATTTCGCCGCTGCCGACCGGGTGTTCCCGCGGTTCGTCGCCGGCGTCGCCATCGTCGGCGCGCTGGTCCTTCTGGTGCAGATGATGCTGCGGCCCGAGACCCACGCGCTCTTCGCCGACCGAGAACACGGCACGGCCGAGACCAACCAGCACGGGCTTTGGGCGACGCTGGCCTGGTTCGCGGGGCTTCTGGTGCTGACCGCGCTTCTGGGCTTCATCCTGGCGTTGGCGATATTCCTCTTCGCCTTCATCCGGTTCCGCGCCGGGCGCAGTTGGGGCTATGCCGCCGCCTATACCGCCGCGGGCATCGGGTTCATGTGCGCCATGGCCTGGCTTCTGAACCGCGACTTCCCGCCGGGGCTTTTGCAAAGCTACGCCGACCTGCCCTGGCCGCTGACGTGACCGCGCTGCGGCTGCTTGCGCTCGACGGCGACGGCATCGGGCCAGAGATCATGGCCGCCGCGCTGGCCGTGCTCGACGCGGTGCGGCCGCAGCTTGGCCGCGCGGTCGAGGTCGAGCGCGCCAAGATCGGCTTTGCCGCGCTGAAAGCCACCGGCTCGACGATCCCCGAGCCGGTGATCGCCGCCGCCCGCGCCGCCGACGGCGTGCTCCTGGGGCCGGTGTCGCACAACGCCTATCCGCCGCGCGAAGAGGGCGGCCTCAACCCCTCGGGCGTCCTGCGCAAGGCGCTCGACCTTTACGCCAACATCCGCCCCGCGCGCACCTGGCCCGGCCTCGACGCGCCCGCGCGCCGGCCCTTCGATCTGGTGGTGATGCGCGAGAACCTCGAAGGATTCTATGCCGACCGCAACATGCACCAGGGCTCGGGCGAGTTCATGCCCGTGCCCGGCGTCGCCCTGGCGGTGCGCCGGATCACCGAAGATGCCTCGCGCCGGATCGCCGAGGCCGCCTTCGCCCTGGCCGAGACCCGGCCCGCCCAGCAGGTCACCGCGGTCCACAAGGCCAACGTCATGCGGCTCTCCGACGGGCTTTTCCTCGACACGGTGCGCGCCGTCGCCGCCACCCACCCCGCCATCGCCTATGACGAGGTCCTCGTCGACGCCGCCGCGGCGCATCTGGTGCGCGACCCCAGCCGCTTTGAAGTGATCGTCACCACTAACATGTTCGGCGACATCCTGTCGGACCTCGCCTCGGAACTGGCCGGCGGGCTCGGCCTTGCGGGCTCGCTCAATGCCGGGCCGGACCACGCCGCCGCCCAGGCCCAGCACGGCTCGGCCCCCGATATCGCCGGCCGGGACCGCGCCAATCCGACCTCGCTGATCCTGTCGCTGGCGATGCTGCTGCGGCACCTGGGCGAGCCTGCCGCCGCCGCGCGCATCGAAGCCGCCCTCGCCGCCTGCCTGGCCAGGCCCGAAACCCGCACCGCCGACCTGGGCGGCCGGCTCGGCACCCACGGCTTCACGGCAAAGCTCACCGCCCACATCACCGGAGCGATGCCATGACCCAGACCGCGATCCCATTTCTGTTCCTGCGCGGCGGCACCTCGCGCGGGCCGTATCTGAACCGCGCCGACCTGCCCCAGGACCGCGACGCACTGGCCCGGGTGCTGGTCGCCGTGGTGGGCTCCGGCCACCCGATCAACATCGACGGCATCGGCGGCGGCACCGCGGTCACCACCAAGGTGGCGATGCTGTCGCCCTCGGACGATCCAGAGGCCGATGTGGACTATTTCTTCGCCCAGGTCGGCGTCGAGGACCGGCTGGTCGATTTCAAGCCAACCTGCGGCAATATCCTGGTCGGCGTCGGCCCTGCTGCCATCGAGATGGGGCTGGTCGCGGCGCGGGATCCCGAAACCGAGGTCCGCATCCACGCCGTCAACACCGGCGCGCGGGTGGTGGCGCGGGTCGAGACCCCAGGCGGCGAAGTCCGCTATGACGGCGCGACCGCCATCGACGGCGTGCCCGGTACCGCCGCGCCGATCGGGCTGCAATTCCTCGACACCGTCGGCGGCGCCACCGGCGCGATGTTCCCGACCGGCGCCCGCCTGGACCGCATCGAAGGCGTCGACGTCACTTGCATGGACGTCGCCATGCCGATGGTCATCGCAAGGGCCGGCGATTTCGGCCTGACCGGCTACGAGACCCCGCAAGAACTCGACGCCAATGCCGATTTTCTGGCGCGGATGGAGGCGGTGCGCCGGGCCGCCGGCGCGGCGATGGGGATGGGCGACGTCGCGCAATCGGTCACGCCCAAGGTCGGCCTGCTGGCGCCCGCCCGCGACGGCGGCGCCGCCGCGATCCGCTATTTCATGCCGTGGTCCTGCCACCCGACGCTCGCCGTCACCGGGTCGCAATGCCTCGCCGCCTGCCTGCTCTGCCCCGGCACTGTGGCCGAGGGCCTTCTGCCCGTCCCGCCGGCCGCCCCGGCGCAACTTTTCCTGGAACACCCGATGGGCAAGCTCGAGGTCGTTGTCGACTACGCCCTCGACGGCACCGACTTCACCCTGACCTCCGCCGGGCTGGTGCGCACCGCGCGCAAGCTCGCCGCCGGCGCGGTCTTCGTGCCGCACGCGGTCTGGGACGGGAATTGAAGCCCACGCCATTTTGGTGTACAACGGTATACAGTAGAGCGCCAGGGAGGCCCCATGACCTACCAGGACCACCTGCACCGCGCCGCGGCCGAGCTGCAGGCCGCCCGCGGCCTGATCCAGGACGAGCTGCGCGCCTACCCCACGCCGATCTCTGGCTGCGACGCGCAGTACAACCACCTGATCGGCCTGCGCAACACCGTCACCGAGGCGCTCGGCGCGCTCAACACCCCGGCCTTCGTCGCAACCCCGCGCACCCCCGCGCCTGGCGCCGGCGTCGAAAGCCGGTGAAGGTCCATATCCTCGACGACTGGTTCGACACGCTGCGGACCCTGCCTTGCTTTGCGCTGCTTGAAGACCACGACGTCACCGTCTGGACCGACCACGAGCCCGACCCCGAACGCCTCGCCACGCGGGTCGCCGAGGCCGAGGCGCTGGTCCTCTTTCGCGAGCGCACCGCCATCGGCGCCGACCTGTTGGCGCGCCTGCCGGCGCTGCGGCTGATCTCGCAACGCAGCGTCTACCCGCATGTCGACGTCGCCGCCTGCACAAGCCACGGCGTGCTCCTTTGCTCCAACATGCATGCCGGCACGCCGTCCTATGCCGCCGCCGAGCTGACCCTGGCACTGATCCTCGCGAGCTACCGGCAAATCCCGCAACAAGTCGCCTCGATCCGCGCCGGCGACTGGCAGATGGGCGTCGGCCGCACCCTGCGCGGCCGCACCCTGGGGCTCTACGGCTACGGCCGGATCGCTAGGGCGGTGGCGGGTTATGCTGCGGCGCTCGGGCTGCAGGTGCAGTGGTGGGGGTCGGAGGAGGGCCGCGCGCGGGCCGCCGCCGACGGCGCACGCGTCGCCGAAAGCCGTGCGGCGTTCTTCGCAGGCTCCGACATCGTCAGCCTGCACGTCCGCCTGAAACCGGCGACGCGGGGCATCGTCACGGCAGAGGACCTCGCCGCGATGCTGCCCCGGTCGCTTCTGGTCAACACGTCGCGGTCCGGCCTGATCGCGCCCGGCGCGCTGGAGGCAGAGGTCGCCCGCGGCCGTATCTTCGCTGCCGTCGACGTCTACGAGACCGAGCCTCTGCGCGACCGGTCCCACCCGCTCTTGACCCACCCGAACGTGCTGCCCACGCCGCATATCGGCTACGTCACCGAGGACGAGTTCGACCTGCAATTCGCCGACATCTTCGCCCAGGTGAACGCCTTCGCCGCCGGCGCTCCGATCCACGTGATCAACCCCGAGGCGCTGGCCTGACGACTCGTGCCGCCACCGGCGCGCCGAGGATCACGATGAAGATCCGCAGCACGTGGTGCGCCGCGACGAACGCCACGTCGGCGCCGACGATCAGCGCCAGCACGGTCAGTTCGGCCTGCCCGCCGGGCGCGAAGGCCAGCAGCGCCTCCATCCCCGGCGCCAGGCCGAAGAGCACGATCGCCTCGACGAAGACCAGCGTCAAAACGATCAGAATCAGGCAGAACCCGACCCCGGCGGCGAGGTCGCGGCGGACCTCGTCCAGCGTGATACCGGCATATTTGCTGCCGATGGTGATGCCGATGAAGAACTGCGCCGCCCAGATCGCCTCGGCCGGCGGGCGGTGGTGCAGAAAGCCCGCCAGGGTCACCGCCGCGGTGACGATCAGCGGCCCGAGGATCGTCGCGCCGAAAAGCCCGACCCGCGCCGCCGCCCACCAGCCGAAAAGGGCACAAACCACCATCAGCGCCAGCTCGCCCCCCGGCACCGTCGCCGCCGGCGCCCCGGGCGCGTTGCTCAAATCCGCCTGCCAGATGCCTTTCAACAGGAACGGCAGGATCACCACGATCACCAGCACCCGGGTGGCGTGGATCAGCGACAGGGTGCGCGGGTTGCCGCCGGCCTCTTCGCCGAAGACCAGCATGTCCTGCAGCCCGCCGGGCATGGTGGCGTAATAGGCGGTCGGAAAGTCGTAGCCCCAGACCCGCCGGAAATACGGGATGCCCGCCGCGCCGATCGCCGCCACCATCGCCGGCACCAGCAGCAGCGTCGGCCACATCGCCGGAAACCCTGCCACCGCCGCAGGCGTCAGCGTCGCCCCCACCGCGACGCCCAGAATCGTGCGCATCCCCTGGTTCAGCGGCCGGATGCCGCGCATCGGCACCCCGGCCAGCGCCGCCAGCAGGCAAGCCGCGATCGGCCCCAATAGCCAGGGCAGCGGCAGGTCCAGCGCCTGGAACGCCGCAACCCCGGCGAACCCTGCACCGAAGGCGTAGAGCACCGGCCTCATGCCGCTAGCGTCCGCAGCCGGTAGCGCAGCGAGGCCTGCAGATGCGCCTCGGCCGCCGCGCCCGCGGCCTCGGCATCACCCTCGCGCAGGGCGTCGAGGATGCTGCGGTGCTGGCCCACCACCGCGTCGACCCGCGCCTGATCGGTGTAGGTCGTGGGGCCCAGAAGCAGCAGCGAATTGTTCAGCGCCCGCGCCGCGGCGACCAGGAACCGGTTGCGCGCCGCCAGATACAGCCCGCGGTGGAACGCCTGGTTGAGCGCCGCCGCCTTGGCCGGCGCCGCGCGTTCCCCGGCCAACGCCTCGTTGAGGTCGTCGAGCGCGTCGAATTCCGCCGCCGTCCCGTGCTTGGCCGCCAGCTCCGCCGCGGTGCGCTCCAAAACCACCCGCATCTCGTAAAGCTCCACCACCTCGGCATGGTCGAGCTTGCGGATCACCGCACCGATCCGGGGCCGGTGCTCGACGATGCCGTCGGCCTCGAGCCGCCGCAGCGCCTCGCGCACCGGCGTGCGCGACAGCGACAGCCGCGCGGCCACCTCCTCTTCGCGCAGCCGGTCGCCGGGGCGGAACACGCCGTCGCGGAGCGAGGCCATCAGCGCGGCGTACGCGGCCTCGCCACTTGGCTGCGGGGTCGATGTCGGAGGCGGCATATTCCGGTCTTGTTTTCTGTATCCAATCGGATACAAGACACGCTATCCCAGGCGCCGCCCAATGTCAAAGGAGACCCCGCGCATGACGCGCCCCGCCCGCCGAAGCCGGCAGCCATGACGCCCGATCCCGACATCCTGGTGGTCGGCGGTGGCAACGCCGCGCTCTGCGCCGCGATCACCGCGCGGCAGGCCGACGCCTCGGTCCTGATCTTGGAGGCCGCGCCGAAGCCCTATCGCGGCGGCAACAGCCGGCACACGCGCAATTTTCGCTGCATGCATGCCGGCCCGATGGGCGTGCTGAGCGACAGCTACGGCGAAGACGAGTATTTCGACGACCTCCTCAAGGTCACCGGCGGCAAGACCGACGAGGCACTGGCACGGATGACGATCCGCCGGTCCGAGGAGTGCTATGACTGGATGCAAGCGCAGGGCGTGCGATTCCAGCCGTCACTCTCGGGCACCCTGTCGCTGTCGCGCACCAATGCGTTCTTTCTCGGCGGCGGCAAGGCCCTGGTCAACGCCTACTACCGGACTGCCGAGCGCCTGGGCATCGCCGTCGCCTATGACGCCCAGGTGCGGCACCTGGCCTTTGCGGACGGACGCATCGCCCATGTCGAGGCCGAGATCGACGGCCAGAGCCGCCGGTTCACGCCGCGTGCCGTGGTCGTCGCCTCGGGCGGCTTTCAGGCCGATATCGACTGGCTCGCCGACGCCTGGGGCCCGGCGGCGCGGAACTTCCTGATCCGCGGCACGCCCTACAACCGCGGCGTCGTGCTGCGCGATCTCTTGGACCAGGGCCTGCACTCGGTCGGCGACCCGACGCAATGCCACGCCGTGGCCATCGACGGCCGTGCGCCGCAATACGACGGCGGCATCGTCACTCGGCTCGATTGCGTGCCGTTCTCCATCGTCGTCAACAAGGACGGCGAGCGCTTCTATGACGAGGGCGAGGATGTCTGGCCCAAGCGCTACGCCATCTGGGGGCGCCTGGTCGCCGCCCAACCCGACCAGGTGGGCTATGCGATCATCGACGCCAAGTCGCTCGATCTCTTCATGCCCTCGGTGTTTCCGCCGGCCAGCGCCGACACCATCGGCGGGCTCGCCCAGCAACTCGGCCTGCCGGGGTCAGAGCTCGAAGCCACCGTCGCCGCCTTCAACGCCGCCTGCCGCCCGGGCGTCTTCCACCCAACCGAGCGCGACGGCCTCGCCACCGACGGCCTAGAGCCGCCCAAGACCAACTGGGCCCGCCCGATCGACACACCGCCGTTCTACGGCTACGCGCTGCGCCCCGGCGTCACCTTCACCTATCTCGGGCTCAAGGTGGACGCGACGGCCCGGGTGCAGGGGCCCGAGGGCCCGGTCGACAACCTCTGGGCGGCGGGCGAGATCATGGCGGGGTCGATCCTGGGCCAGGGCTATTTGGCGGGGTTCGGCATGACCATCGGCACCGTGTTCGGCCGGATCGCGGGCAAGGAGGCCGCCGCCCATGTTGCATGAAACCACCCAAGAGGCCCGGCGACAGATCGAGATCTGCAATGCCTGCCGGTACTGCGAGGGCTATTGCGCGGTGTTCCCCGCCATCGCCCGGGCCCGCGCCTTCGCCGACGGCGACATCGCGCATCTGGCCAATCTCTGCCACAACTGCCGCGGCTGCTACTACGCCTGCCAGTACACCCCGCCGCACGACTTCGCCGTCAACCTGCCGCGGGTCCTGGCCGAGGCGCGGCACCAAAGCTGGGCCGACCATAGCTGGCCCCGCGGCTTCGCCCCGCTCTTCGACCGCTGGGGCGGCGCCATCGCGGCGGTGCTGGTCCTGGCGCTGGCGCTGATCTTCGCACTGGCGCAGGCGCTGAGGCCTGAGACGGGTGAGGGCTTTTACGCCCACATGTCGCACGGGCTGATGGTCGCGATCTTCGCCCCCGCCTTCGTGGTGCCGCTGGTCGCCCTAGCTGTGTCGCTGCGGCGGTACTGGCGCGCCGTCGGCGGCGGCCGCCCGCGCCTTGCCGACCTGCGTGCCGCCCTGGTCTCGGCCGGCCGGATGAGCAACCTCTCGGGCGGCCATGGCGAGGGCTGCAATTTCGAGGACGAGGACCGGTTTTCAAACGCCCGGCGCCTGTACCACCAGGCGGTGCTCTACGGTTTTCTGCTGTGCTTCGCCGCCACGTCGAGCGGTACCGTCCTGCATTACGGCTTCGACTTGCCGGCCCCCTACCCTCTGTTCAGCCTGCCCAAGCTCTTCGGGCTGCCCGGCGGCGTCCTGATGTGCATCGGCGCCGCGGGCCTCGCCTGGCTGAAGACGCGCGCCGACCGCGGGCTCGGCCATCCCGGCCTGTGGCACGGCGAGATGGGCTTTGTCCTACTGCTTTTCGCGGTCGCCGCCACGGGCCTGGCGCTCTACGCCGCCACCGACCACCCGGCCGCCGGCCCGCTCCTGTCGCTGCACCTCGGCACCGTCCTGACCCTCTTCCTGCTAACGCCCTATTCGAAGATGGCGCACGGGTTCTATCGCATGGCGGCGCTCATGCGCGAAGCGGAACTGCAACGCCAAGTGGACGTATCGAAAGCAGACCTATCGGCCTGAAGCATAACGCTGGATTTCGGTCTCTCGCTGTCCGTCGCCGTCGTCGCCCTACTCGGCAACCCGCCGATCACCTGTTCCCCTTGGCGTCAGCCGCGGAAAACTGGCGCGCGAGGGTCCAACTCAGGCCACAGCCCCCCACTGCACTTGCCCACCCCATTCCCGGCGCGTCCTGGCAAAAGTCCCGCAGCCCCCATTCCCCGTCAAACCGCCCGCCAGTCGGCATCAATCACCGACGACGGCCTCCGCTTCGATCTCCACCCGATACCCGCCGATCAGACCGGCGACCACGACCAGAGTGTTGGCGGGTTTGACCGGGCCAAAGACCCGGCCGTGGGCGCGGGCCACGGCGTCCACATCCGCAGTGTCGGTGATGTAGATCCGGGTGCGCACCACGTCTTCGGCGCCGGCCCCGAGCGCTGCCAGAGCCGCGAGGATCTTGTCGAGGACAAAGGTCGTTTGCGCAGCGGCGTCGTCCGGTGCCACCACGCGGTCGGCGCCGGCGGTCGCCGTGGTGCCCGAGACCAGGATGCGGTCACCGATGCGGCGGGCGCGGGCGTAGCCGGCGACATCCTCCCAGGTCGCGCCGCTTAAGACCTGGCGTCCGCCCGCGGCCGCGTCGGTGGCCTGAAACGGCAACGGCATCGCGTCGAGATGGTGGCTGAGATCGCCCGAGGCAGTCAGAAATGGCGGCCGGCGGTATTCGTCGCCGCAATCGCCCGGCACAGGGGCGGAAGCCGCGAAAGCCTCGGCCAGGCGCGCGCGGTCCTCGGCGTCTAGCGCGAACTCGAAGAGCCCCAGCGTGTCGTCGGCATGCATCCGCTCGCCCAGCCGCGCGCCGACGATGACGCCGGCGACGGCTGCATGATCCAGCACCCATCTTGTCGCGACATTGGCGACCGACACGCCGTGCTTCCGGGCGATCCGGTGCGCCGCGCTCAGAACGCCCTGGAACACCGCCCAGCCGCCGGCTGCGTCGATGAAGCGGCGGTACTTCATCTTCGACCAGTCGGCGAGGACGTCGGGCTCCGCCGCATCGAGCCAACGCTCGCTGAGAAACCCGCCGCAGAGCGTGCCATAGGCCAGAAGCCGCACGCCGGTTTCGGCGCAAAGCGCGGCCAGCGGCCCTGCTGCGCGGCGGTCGATCAGCGAGAACGACACCTGGTTGGTCAGGATCGGCACGCCGTCGGCCAGCGCCACGCGCAGATGTGCCGCGTCGAAATTGGTCACCCCGATCTCGGCGATCAGGCCGTCGTCGCGCAGCCGCGCCAGTTCGTGCAGCGCGTCGAGCCAGGCGGGATGGCGGAAATCCCACCAGTGAAACTGCAAGAGATCCACGCGGTCGACGCCGAGGCGCGACAGCCGCTCCTCCACGCCCTTGCGCACCGCCTCCGGCGTCATCGGTCCCGGCGCCGGGCACCACTTGGTGAAGGCCAGCGGCCGGGGCGCGCCGCCGCGGGCCAGAAGCCGCCCGGCGATGATCTCGGCGCTGCCGTAGTGGTCGGCCATGTCGAAGGTGTCGAAGCCGCGCGCGGCATAGGCCGCCAGCCGGTCAGCCCCAGTCTCGGGGTCGATGACCGCGCCATCCTTTTCGATATCGGCCACCTGCCACAGCCCGGTCAGGACCTGCGAGATCTCCAGCCGGTCCGACAGGCGCAGGCGCGCGGGGCGTCGTGGGTCGGTCATCGGGCCCGGGTCCTCCCTTGGGCGCGATTGACCCTTGAGAGCCGCGCCAACTCCGCTAACCTGCCCCGGATACTACCGAGCGCTGGCGGCTGTCCAGCGGAAGGGAGGCGATGGCACAGGGCGACGACGGTCCGGGCTTTTGGCTCTACGACCTGAAGGTCGAGACGGTGCTCGACGGCCGCACGCCGGTCTGCCGGCATGTCGAGGGCGAAAGCTTCCGGGTCGAGGGCGAGACGCTGGTTTTCGGCCCCGGCACGCGGGTCTCGATGTACGCGCTGGCCGCGCTGTTGCCGCTGTTGCCGGTCAAGCAGCGCGACACCGATCCGTCCGACTGGGTCAGCACAGATGCCGAGATCGCCTGCCCGGATCCGCATTGCGGCGGGCGGTTCCGGATCACCCGGCTGGAAAAACGCTGGTTCTCCCACGCCGCGACCACCGGGCTGCCCGGGGCGCGCGGCACGCCCTATTGGCGGGACGGCGAATGACCGTCGAGACCGCCGCGCTGCGCCCCGGCTACGCGATTTCGCGGGTGATCAAGGGCGGCTGGCAACTCGCCGGCGACCACGGGCCGGTCGACCGTGCCGAGGCGGTGCGCGATATGGAGGCGTTTCTGGACGCCGGCATCACCGCCCTCGACTGCGCCGACATCTATACCGGCGTCGAAGAGATGATCGGCGACTTCATCGCCGAGCTGCGCCGCCGCCGGGGCGCGGACGTGGCGGACCGGGTGCAGGTGCATACCAAGCTGGTGCCGGATCTGGGGCTCTTGGCCAATTGCCGCCCGGAAGACATCGAGGCGATCGTCGACCGCTCGCTGAAACGCCTGCGGATCGAGCGGCTGCACCTGGTGCAGTTCTACTGGTGGGATCTGGCGGTGGGCGACCCGCTGGCGGCGATGGCGGTGCTGCAGCGCTGCCAGGCGAAGGGCAAGATCGCCCATCTCGGCGTCACCAATTGGGACGTGGCCGAGACCCGGGATTTCGTCGCCGCCGGCGCCGATCTGGTCTCGACCCAGGTGCAATATTCGCTGCTCGACCGCCGGGCGGAGGCGGGCCTGACGGCCTGGGCCGCGCAGCACGGCCTGCAGCTTCTTTGCTACGGCACGCTCGCGGGCGGGTTCCTGACCGACCGCTGGCTCGGCCGGCCCGACCCCGGTTTCGCCTTCAAGAACCGCAGCCTGGTCAAATACCGGCTGATCATCGACGAATTTGGGCCGTGGGCGCGGTTTCAGGACCTGCTGTCCACCCTGAAGGCCATCGGCGACAAGCACGGCGTGGCGCTGGCGAGCGTCGCGACCCGCTGGGTGCTCGACCGCCCCCAGGTCGCCGCCGCCATCGTCGGCGCGCGCTATGCTCGGCATCTGCCGCAGACGCTGGAGGTCTTCCGCGTCGCGCTCGACGCCGGGGACCGGGCGGCAATCCAGGCGGTGCTCGACCGCGCCCCCGGCCCGCAAGGCCCGGTCTTCGGGCTGGAACGCGACCGGACCGGGCGGCACGGGCGGATCATGAAGTACAACCTCAACACGCGGCCCGACGACCAAGTCCTTGGGGCGGCGGGTGGCTGAGCCGATCCTGTCCACCCACGGCCTTTGCCGCAGTTTCGGGCCGCTCAGGGCTGTGGATGCGGTGTCGCTGGACTTCGCCAAGGGCGCGATCACCGGGCTGATCGGGCCGAACGGTGCCGGCAAATCGACCTACTTCAACCTGCTCACCGGCGCGCTGAAACCCGAC